>Ga0209199_1000139_pt1:42500-112778 | contig 112778 bp, 109 predicted proteins | sample COGITO_mtgs_1105_7_FD_184805 | JGI IMG/M metagenome (GOLD analysis project Ga0209199, IMG submission 184805) | Pelagic marine microbial communities from North Sea - COGITO_mtgs_110523 (SPAdes) (version 2) | ecosystem: Environmental > Aquatic > Marine > Epipelagic ... | reverse complement strand
GGCCCTTACGGGCCTTTTTATGAGTCTTCGCTTAAATGGCTATTGACTGACAACAAAGTCAACGCGACGATTCATTGCGCGACCTTCTGCAGTGTCATTAGTAGCAATAGGATGATTTTCACCCATACCAACAGCAATCAAGTGACTACTATTAATACCTTGTGAAACCAAATAATGTACGACTGCTTCTGCACGTTTTTGAGATAAGTGCTGGTTATATTCTTCAGCACCAGTGCTATCAGTATGGCCTTCAACACGAACTTCAATCACATTATCTGTATGTTTTAGAACTTCTACTGCATGATCAAGAACACCTTCAGCATGTGGTGTCAAAACGGCTTTATTAAGCTCAAAATGGACACCATTCAAGGATAAGATTTTTTCGCCTGGTTTCGGGCAACCATCAGCATCTACTTCTGTACCAATTGGTGTGCCTGGGCATAGATCTTTATAATCTAAAACGCCATCTTGGTCAGAATCTAATGGACAACCATTCATATTGACTTCAACACCTGCTGGTGTATCAGGGCAGTGGTCTAAACCATCAACGACACCGTCATTATCACTATCAAATGCACAACCGTTAGCATCTAAAGTAGCGCCTTCTGGTGCATCCATAGCACAAGCAGGAGCTTCTGGCTGTCCCATTTCAGGGCATAAAAGAGTTGCTACTGCCGCACCTGCCGCAATACCCATACCCACTTTATCGCTATCCGTATCATCGATAACACCAGTAACTAGACCACCAACAATACCACCTGCTGTTGCACATAACAGGTAATCAGAAACACGGTGATCTGGACCTGATGCACAGCCTGACAGCAATCCCGCGGCTAAAGCTACAGCCGTAAATTTTGCAAATAATTTCATTTTTCTTCCTTTATATTTAGTTTGCTACAACTGTTATCATTTGAGTCGTAAATACTACTAGGACTATAGCCCTTTATACTAAGTATTGAGTTGTATCAACACTTACTATAATACCGTTTGCCAATAAATTCTAGTTTTACGCTTTGGTTTTATCTCATTGACCCTATTACTTCATCATCTCCCTGAATGGATAGCCCATCCATACTGTCACCATCAGGCAATTCGCCTGTTTCAGATCCCAACTTAATCATAAGACGAACTTCATTAGCCGAATCAGAGTTTTTCAGCGTCTCTTCGTAACTAATTTCACCGGCTTTATAAAGATCATAAACTGCTTGATCAAATGTCTGCATACCTAATTCACGAGAGCGTTTCATTACATCTTTTAGCTCTGCGACTTTACCCTTTTCTATTAAATCACCAATGAGTGGGGTGTTAAGTAATACTTCAACAGCAACAGCCCTTCCCATTCCATCTTTCTTGGGAATCAGCCGCTGTGCTACCACTGCTTTCAAATTAAGCGACAAATCTAAAAACAATTGTTTATGTCGCTCTTCTGGGAAAAAATTAATGATCCTGTCCATCGCTTGGTTTGCATTATTGGCATGTAGTGTTGATAGACATAAATGTCCAGTTTCCGCAAAAGCAATACCATAATCCATCGTTTCGCGTGCACGGATCTCACCAATCATAATGACATCAGGAGCTTGTCTGAGCGAATTTTTCAATGCAATATCATAAGAGTCCGTATCAATACCCACTTCTCTCTGTGTAACAACGCAACCGCCATGATCATGATCAAATTCAATAGGATCTTCTATTGTCAAAATATGACCTGTACTATTTTGATTTCGATACCCAATCATCGCAGCCAAAGTGGTTGACTTACCAGAGCCAGTCGCCCCGACAAAAATAACCAAGCCACGCTTTGTCATTGATAAATCTTTAATAATTTCCGGAACATGTAATTCTTCGATGGTCGGGATTTCATCTTTTATTCGACGCAAAACCATCGCAACCTTATTCCGTTGAAACATCGCGCTGACACGGAATCGCCCTGCGCCTGATGTAGCAATAGCATAATTACACTCTTTATCACGCTCGAAGGCTTTCTTCTGCTCATCCGTCATTGTACTAGTGACTAAATCACGTGCTTCCGTATCAGTAAGTGGTGTTTGTGTCAAAGTGGCGAGCTTACCATTCACCTTTAGACTCGGTGGTCGGCCAGAGGTGATAAATAAATCTGAGGCATCATGTTTAACCACAGCTTTGAGAATCGTTACGATGTCCATTTTATTCTCCTAACGGAATAAATCTTTATTCACTGCACGAGGAAGTGCTTCATTTTTAGTCACCTGCCCTCGGCGGACTAAGTCTTGTAAATTCTGATCGAGTGTTTGCATACCAATCGCTGCACCAGTCTGGATTGCTGAATACATTTGAGGGACTTTATCTTCACGAATCAAGTTACGAATAGCGGGCGTACCAATCATAATTTCATGGGCTGCAATACGCCCTCCCCCCACTTTTTTCATCAATGTCTGAGATATAACCGCACGTAAAGATTCAGATAACATGGATCTGACCATATCTTTTTCAGCAGCAGGAAATACGTCGATAATCCTATCAATGGTTTTTGCAGCTGATGAGGTATGTAACGTACCGAAGACTAAATGACCTGTTTCCGCAGCTGTCAGCGCAAGACGGATGGTTTCCAAGTCACGCAGCTCACCAACCAAAATAATGTCTGGATCTTCCCTTAGCGCTGAACGTAGTGCTTCACTAAACCCAAGCGTATCTCTATGAACTTCACGCTGGTTGATTAAGCATTTTTTACTTTTATGGACAAACTCAATCGGATCTTCAATCGTTAGGATATGTTCATTATCCTTTTCATTTCGGTAATCAACCATGGCCGCTAATGTTGTTGATTTACCTGAACCTGTCGGGCCTGTTACTAGAACGACGCCACGCGCATTATCAGCAATTTGCTTGAAAATTTCCGGCGCACCTAATTCTTCAAGTGTTAAAACAACTGATGGGATCGTTCTAAAAACAGCTGCTGCCCCTCGGTTTTGATTAAAAGCATTAACACGGAAACGAGCTAAATTCGGTATTTCAAAAGAGAAATCTGTTTCAAGAAATTCTTCAAAATCCTTACGCTGCTTGTCGTTCATGATGTCATAGACCATAGCATGAACTTCTTTATGTTCCATCGCAGGTAAATTAATCCGTTTGACATCACCATCGACCCTAATCATGGGTGATTCGCCAGCAGAAATATGTAAGTCTGATGCGTTATTTTTTGCACTAAAGGTCAGTAATTCAGTAATATCCATTCATGTCCCCTAAACAATGAAACTATAGTGTAGATCACTTTCATCTCAGATGGTATTTCTCAACGTTAACGCACTATGGACAGGCTTATATAATGTCAACGCTAAAAACACAATTCAATCACGTAAAAAATCGTATTTCATGCTCTGTAAAAGAGTTTAATCGTGAAAAGGGCTCTGTACAACTCCTAGCAGTAAGTAAAACTTGGCCTGCATCTCATTTACGTGAACTTGCCGGTTTCGGACAAACGGCATTCGGCGAAAATTATTTACAGGAAGCCCTAGCCAAAGTTGAAGCACTAGATGATCTAAATTTAACTTGGCATTTTATTGGTCCTATCCAATCTAATAAAACTCGTGATATCGCTAAGCACTTTGGTTGGGTACATAGCATCGAGCGTTCTAAAATCGCCCAACGCTTATCCGATCAGCGCCCAGAGAACATGGCAAATCTGAATGTCTGTATACAACTCAATATTGATGACGAGGCAAGTAAATCGGGAATAAAGCAAGTCGAACTGATGTCATTAGCCCAAGAAATACATGACTTACACAACTTAACTTTACGTGGCCTGATGATCATTCCTGCAGTAAAAAGGGATCCTGAGCAGCAAAAAGCCACCTTTAAACATGCCTTTGATTTATACCAGCAACTGGCTAAGAAACACCCTACAGTCGATACATTATCAATGGGCATGTCTAATGATCTGGAATTAGCTATTGAAAATGGTAGTACTTTAGTTCGCATTGGCAGTGGCCTGTTTGGCAAAAGATCTACAACAAAAAATACAGCTGACGTAAACTAATAGTGACTTAGCCAAATAAATGGAATCATAAATGAAAGATTGTAAAATCACCTTCATCGGCGGCGGCAATATGGCAAATAGCCTGATTGGTGGACTTATTGCTGACGGTTTTAATGCTGAGCATATTCACGTTGCTGATGCAGATCCTGTTCGCCTGCAATCATTATCAGATAAATACGCTGTACACACTCATAGTGATAATCTCAAAGCGATTACACAGAGCAGTGTCGTTATCTTGGCCATAAAGCCACAGCAACTTCAGGAGGTGATTAAGCAGTTGTCTCCTCAATGGCAAGCAAACACCTTACTTATATCAATAGCAGCTGGCATTCGTTTAGCGGATATTTCACGCTGGTTAGATATTGAAAAAGCCGCCATAGTACGAACAATGCCGAATACGCCAGCGCTGGTCAAAGCTGGTGCTACTGTAATGTATGCTAACGATGCAGTTTCTCAACAACAACATGAGTTGGCTGAATCTATTTTACGATCTGTGGGCCTCACGATCTGGATCAAAGATGAAGCGCAGCTCGATGCAGTTACAGCCCTATCCGGGAGTGGTCCCGCTTATTTCTTTTTAGTCATGGAAGCTATGGAAGCTGCAGCGATTGAACTCGGTTTAGATGCTGAAACAGCTAAACTCCTGTGTATCCAAACCGCTTTTGGTGCTGCAAAAATGGCGCTTGAAAGTGATGAATCTACAACCATATTGCGTAAAAAAGTCACTTCCCCGGGCGGTACAACAGAGCGCGCCATTCATGAGCTAGAAGATGGCGGACTCCATAGTTTGTTTGAAAATGCGTTAATAGCTGCTGCCTTACGTTCAAGAGAGCTGGCAACACAGCTTGGCGAAGATCATGCCTGAAGGTTACTTTACAACACCACTTATTTTTTTAATTGATACGCTATTTAGCCTCTATATAGCCATTGTTGCGCTACGTCTTATTATGCAATGGGCACAATGGGAGTATCACAATCCTCTTGTACAATTTATTATTCGTGCAACACAGTTACCCGTGAAATTTTTACGGCGTTTTATTCCGCCAGCAGGTCGCTGGGACACAGCAACAATCATATTGCTACTTGCATTGAGTCTTATCAAATTATTGTTTATCAGCTTTTTACAAACAAAATCATTAAGTCTAATAGTACTATTTGCTTGGTTGTTAGCTGATATATTTACGTTATTTATCACTTTATTTAGCGCAAGCCTTATTATCCAAGTCGTTTTGAGTTGGATAACACCCCCTAATAGTTATAACCCTGTATCACCCTTACTAGCGAGTATGAATGGGCCACTATTAAAGCCTATTAGGCGTTTGCTTCCTCCGATGGGTGGCATCGACTTATCCCCATTATTTGCTCTGTTAGGGCTGCAAGTATTAGCTATGCTAGTCGTGCCGCTGTTAATGGGGCATTATTAACCTAACGTTTTATTGCACAATGGCAAGCAACTATTTAGACTTTGCAACTTAGATACAAGGAATAGCAACACATGCCGGACACAGTACCAGCTGACTCCGTCGGTTTGGTTAGCCCAAATACATTACATATTCCAACGCCCATCACACTCGAAAGTGGTCGTAGCCTAGCTCATTACGATCTCATCTACGAAACTTATGGCGTGCTAAATAGTGATGCCTCTAATGCTATATTGATTTGCCACGCCTTATCTGGTGATCATCATGCTGCTGGCTACCATAGTATGAAAGACAAAAAGCCAGGTTGGTGGGATGGTTACATTGGCCCAGGTAAAACCATCGACACTAATTATTTCTTTGTTGTGAGTATGAATAATATTGGTGGCTGTGCTGGCAGTTCCGGTCCAAAGTCCATAGACCCTGAAACAGGTAAACCATACGGTCCAGACTTTCCTATTGTTACGGTCTTAGATTGGGTAACAACACAAGCAGAACTCGCTGATCACCTCAATATCAAACAATGGGCAGCCGTTATCGGTGGTAGTCTTGGTGGTATGCAGGCGATGCAGTGGGCAATTAGCTATCCTGAACGATTGCGTAATGTCATTATCATTGCGGCGGCACCAAAGCTGTCAGCACAAAATATTGCCTTCAACGAAGTCGCTAGGACAGCCATTAAATCTGATCCTGATTTCCATAATGGCCATTATGATGAACATAACACCTTACCTCGCCAAGGTTTGGGGCTTGCGCGTATGTTAGGCCACATTACTTATCTTTCTGATCAAGCAATGGGGGAAAAATTTGGTCGTGAACTACGTCATGGTAGCCTCAATTATGGGTATGACGTGGAATTCCAGATCGAAAGTTATCTTCGCTATCAAAGTGAATCTTTTGTTGAACACTTTGATGCTAACACCTACCTTTTAATGACAAAGGCCCTCGACTACTTCGATCCTGCCGCCAAATTCGATGATGACTTGGCTAAAACAGTCGAGTCAATTACAGCTAAGTGTTTAGTCATCTCATTCACAACAGACTGGCGTTTTTCACCCGAACGTTCACATGAAATCGTTAACGCCTTATTAATAGCAAAAAAAGAGGTGTCCTACGCTGAAATAGAAGCTAATCAAGGCCATGATGCTTTTCTAATGCCTATCTCGCGTTATCAAGAGATTTTTAAAGCCTATATGAATCGCATTGCGAGCGAGGGAAAGCAGTCATGAGTTTACGTGTCGATTTACAAATAATCAGTGATTGGATACCTGATGGATCTCATGTTTTGGATTTAGGCTGTGATAATGGAACCTTATTACATGAATTGCAAAAGCGTAATATTACTGGCTATGGCTTAGAAATTGACAATGGCAAGATTGCGGAATGCATTGCTTCTGACGTTAATGTTATCCATGCTGATTTGGATGATGGTTTATCTGGGTTTGCTGACCAAAGTTTTGATTACGTGATTTTGTCGCAAACACTCCAAGCGATAAAACGACCCGACTTTTTATTAGATGAAATTATTCGTGTTGGCAAACAAGCTATTATCACCTTTCCTAATTTCGGTCATTGGCAGTGCCGCCTGCAATTAGTAGTTGCCGGACGTATGCCTGTGTCACGTACACTACCAAGCCCTTGGTTTGCAACACCTAATATCCACCTATGCACGATTAAAGATTTTGAGCGAATTTGTGATGATAAACGCATATCAATTCTAAAGCGTTGCATTGTTGATCACGACCATCAAAATACGCTTGGTATTAAAATATCGCGGAATTTATTTGGCCAAATTGCACTTTATCAAATTAATAAAACAACAGACTCATGAAACATTATCAACAACAATTTATTGAATTTGCCCTTGAAACAGGTGTCTTACGTTTTGGATCTTTTACCTTAAAGTCAGGACGAGTTAGTCCTTATTTCTTTAACAGTGGATTATTCAACACAGGCGCCAGTTTGGCCCGCCTCGGCCAATTCTATGCACAGGCAATCATAGATTCTCAAGTGGAGTTCGATTTATTATTTGGTCCTGCTTATAAGGGCATTCCACTTGCTTCTAGCACCGTCATTGCACTAGCTGAACACCATCAGCGTGATATTCCTTATACCTTCAACCGTAAAGAAATTAAGGATCATGGTGAAGGTGGTCAACTGATTGGATCCGACTTAAACGGCAAAATCCTCATTATTGATGACGTTATATCTGCTGGCACTTCTGTTCGTGAATCTGTCGATATTATCAACTCAGCAAAAGCTTCCCCAGCAGGAGTCATTATCGCGCTCGACCGCCAAGAAAAAGGCCAAACAGACCAATCAGCCATTCAACAAGTTGAATCAGAACTCAAAATTCCTGTGATCAGTATTATTTGTTTAGCAGATTTATTAAACTACCTACAAAATAATCCAGCATTAGCAAAACACCTTGCTGATGTGGAAGCCTATCGTCAGCAATATGGCGTTGCATAAAGTACTATCCGATCAATAACTTAATAGAAATGAGTACCGTTATAATTTCAAAAGCATGTTTTATCCAACGGTTACCTAAATTAATCGCCATATGAGAACCTAGATAGCCACCCAATAGTGATCCAGCCAATAATGCAGGCAACCACTGCCAGTGAATATTACCCAATATCCCTAATGTGATTGCACCACTGCCATTCCAAAACAGACCGACCATAGTCAGTGTATATGCAACTGCCCGTTGATAATCCAAGCCAAACCAAAGTACCATCCATAACGTAACAAACAAGCCTGTACCTGATGTCAAAGAACCATTAAGGATGCCTAGTAAAAATAATACTACGCCGCCTTTTAACAAACCCGAACTGTCACGATGAGAGGCGCTGTAACGCTGCCCAAGTTCGGGTTTAAAAAAAGAATAAAAACCCAAACTTCCCGTCAAAAAACCCAAAGCGATTTCAGCAATTCGGTCTGGAACCATCAATATCAAACTGGCACCTAACACTACACCAGGTAAACCAAACAGCAACATAATAATTACAAACTGTCTTTCCAGAGAATCTGTAGAAATATACCGCAAAGCTGCACCTATCCCTAAAGCCACACTAGCGACTTTATGGGTTGCTAAGGCGACACCAAAGGTTAAACCAAGAAAGATCAGTACAGGAAACTGTATTAAACCGGCACCACCGCCACTAAAAGCAGAAAAAGTATTTGCAATCAGTGACACAAAAAATAATACAATTTGATCGATGATGTTCACCTTTTTTACAATAACTTTGTGTAGAATGGCAAGCTATGAATATTTCAAAACCAATTACATTAATTGCTCTACTCACCGCTTTTGCTATTACCAGCTTTGCTGCTAGTGCCGGTCAAATATACCGCTTTAACGATGAAAGTGGCGTGACAACGATGAGTAAGATTCTACCACCTCATGCGGCACAAAATGGTTACGACATCCTTGATGACAAATCATTTCGCCTCATTGAGCAAGTTGCCCCCGCTTTAACGCCAGAACAAATTATCGAAGAAGAAAAACGGTTAGCTGCTGAAAAAGAAGCTGGGCGTCTAGCTAAAATTTCTGAAAAAAAACGAAAAGAACAACAACGACAAGAGACTATTTACAATAATAATTTATTAGCAAGTTATCAATCAGAAGAAGACCTTTTACGTGCCAAAGCGACTCAAATTACCTATCTTTTTAGCCAACTCAGTAAAACTGAAGATTTTGTCGCTAAAAATAATGAAAAACTGCATCAACTACAACAGCAAGCTGCGGAAACAGAGATTAGTGGTAAATCAATTAGTGTCAATTTCAAAAAGCGCCTTGATGCAGTAGAACAGGAACTAGAAAACAATCACGCAGAAATTAAACGCATAAAGTCAGAAATACAAGCCCGTGATTCACAATTTTCTACAGATCTTATTCGACTTCGCCAACTTCTCTCATCAAAACAATAAATTAACTCACCAGCGTTTTTAATACTGCTAATAATTGCTGATTTTGACTTTCTGTACCGACCGTTATTCTTAAATACTGTTTAATCCGTTCTTGCTTAAAATGCCTTACGATCACACCTTGTTCACGTAACCTTAAAGCCAGCTCCGTGGCATCTAATTTATTATGCTTAACAAAAATAAAATTGGCAGCCGATGGTAATGTTGCGAAACCCAGCATGGCCATTTCAGTAATTAGTTTTTCTCGGCTGTTTATGACTTGTTTACAAGTCTGTTTAAAATAACCTTCATCTTCAAACGATGCCACAGCAGCTTCAACCGCTAGACTGTCCATGGGATAGGAATTAAAACTGTCTTTCACTCGGATTAATCCAGCGATAAGATCTCGATGTCCAACTGCAAAACCGATACGTAAATTTGCCAAAGAGCGTGACTTTGATAAGGTCTGGGTGACTAATAAGTTTGGATAATGTTCAACTAAACTAATAGCACTTTGACCGCCAAAATCAATGTAAGCCTCGTCTATCACAACAACAGAATCTGTATTCGACTGTAATAACTGTTCAATATCCGATAAAGATACTAATCGACCTGTTGGTGCATTTGGGTTAGGAAAAATAATACCGCCATTTTCTTGATCAAAGTCTGCTGTAATAACCTCAAAATCAGTATTTAATGGCACTGTTAGATAATCAATACGGTATAACTGACAATAAACCGGGTAGAAGCTGTAGCTAATATCAGGAAAAAGGATCGGAGATGAATGTTGAAACAATGCATGAAATACATGCGCTAACACTTCATCAGAACCATTACCGACAAACACTTGATCAACAGTAAGCTGGTGGTAGTCTGCTATCGCCTTTTTAAGCTTACTGGCATCCGGATCTGGGTATAGACGTAGATCATCATTGACTGCGCTCTCAATTGCCTCTAGGGCTTTTGGTGATGGTCCATAAGGGTTTTCATTGGTGTTGAGTTTAACTAAATTTGCAAGGTTTGGCTGTTCCCCAGGCACATAAGGCTCTAAGTCATGAACAATAGGGCTCCAAAAGCGACTCACTCCATCAATCCTTCAATCTAAACTCTGCTGAACGAGCATGTCCAGTTAAGCCTTCGCCCCGCGCTAAAACTGACGAAATCTGGCCTAAAGTTTGAGCACCTTGTTCAGAAACTTGGATCAAACTCGAACGTTTTTGGAAATCATAGACACCAAGAGGTGAGCTAAAACGTGCCGTTCGCGAGGTAGGTAAAACGTGATTAGGTCCAGCGCAGTAATCACCTAACGCTTCAGCGGTATAACGTCCCATAAAGATAGCACCCGCATGGCGAATTTTCTTTGCCATTGCCATCGGCTCTTCAACGGATAATTCTAAATGTTCTGGCGCTATATAATTAGCAACCTCAACGGCTTCATCCAAATCATTCACCTTAATCAGAGCAGCACGACTTGATAATGATGTCGTAATGATGTCCTTACGTTCCATTGTTGGCAGTAAACGATTAATAGCTGCATAGACTTGCTCTAAAAACTCAGCATCATGAGAAATGAGTATCGATTGGGCATCTTCATCATGTTCAGCTTGTGAAAATAAATCCATTGCTATCCACTCAGGATCCGTCTTACCATCACAAATCACTAAAATCTCAGAAGGTCCGGCAATCATATCAATGCCAACGGTACCAAAGACCATGCCCTTAGCTGTTGCAACATAAATATTGCCTGGCCCAACAATCTTATCAACTTGAGGAATCGTTTCTGTACCATAAGCTAAAGCAGCAACCGCTTGCGCACCACCAATAGCAAAAATCCGGTCAACACCCGCAATAGCAGCGGCAGCCAACACAAGGTCATTCACTTCATTATCTGGTGTTGGTACCACCATGATGAGTTCTTCAACTCCAGCGACTTTAGCCGGTATTGCATTCATTAATACAGATGAAGGGTATGCTGCTTTCCCACCTGGAACATATAAGCCAGCACGATCTAAAGCCGTTACCTGTTGGCCTAATACAGTGCCATCAGCTTCTGTATAGGTCCATGAGTCTTGCTTTTGATGCTCGTGATAGCTACGAACTCTTTTCGCAGCCGCTTGTAATGCCTCTCTTTGTGCTTTTGGAATCGTTTGCAAAGCTTGTTCCGCACGGTTCAATGGGATCTCTAAGTCAGCCATTGTTTCTGCGTCAATACGATCAAAGCGACGACTATAATCTAATACAGCATTATCGCCCTCTGTCTTCACATCCTGCAAGATTTCTTTGACTGTATCTGTCACTGCCGTATCTGATACCGCATCCCATGCTAGGATTGATTCCAGCTGAGACTCAAAATCAGTCATAGTGGAGCTTAATTGTTTAATCTCAATCATTATTCTTTTCTGCTACTGCAGCCCTGATTCGTTCTATAAATTGCTGAATCCGAGCATGTTTCATTTTCATAGATGCTTTGTTAACAACTAAACGTGAGCTAATATCTGCAATATGTTCTAGTGGCTCAAGACCATTAGCACGCAGCGTGTTCCCTGTATCAACGACGTCAACAATACGATCGGCTAAACCCACTAGAGGCGCAAGCTCCATAGAACCGTATAATTTAATGATATCAACTTGTTGTCCCTGTTCGGCATAAAATCGACGGGTGCTTTGGATAAATTTAGTCGCTACTTTTAAACGGCCTGATTTAACTGCCTCACCGACTTTGCCAGCTGTCATCAATTTACATTGTGCTATCTCTAAATCAACAGGCTCATATAATTCGGCATTGGGGTGCTCTAACAATACATCTTTACCCGCAACACCAATATCAGCACCACCATATTCAACGTAGGTAGGGACATCCGACGCACGAACAATAATCAATCGTACATCCGCTTGATTAGTCTCTAATATTAACTTTCTACTAGTATCAGGATCATCAATTGGCTCTATACCTGCCGCTTTCAATAGAGGTAAAGTCTCTTTAAAGATCCGGCCTTTAGATAAGGCGAGTGTTAATGTATTTGGCATTTTAATCTCTCAGCGAGCTTGGAACACGACGTATTTTTGCACCGAGTTGTTGTAGTTTTTCTTCTATACATTCATAACCACGGTCGATGTGATAAATACGCTCTACCGTCGTTGAACCATCGGCAACCAAAGCAGCCAACACTAAGCAAGCCGACGCTCTTAAATCCGTTGCCATCACAGGTGCTGCTGTCAGTCCTTCAGTACCTTTGCAAAGTACGGTATTACCTTCAATTTGTAAATCAGCCCCCATTCTCTGCATTTCTTGCACATGCATAAATCTATTTTCAAAGACCGTTTCAACTATTGTAGCTTGTCCTTCAGCAATACTATTAAGCGCTGTGAACTGGGCTTGCATATCTGTAGGAAAAGCAGGATAAGGTGCTGTACGAATGTTGACAGCTTTGGGGCGTTTGCCATGCATATCCAGTGAAATCCAGTCTTCACCGACCTCAATATCAGCACCAGCTTCTTCTAATTTCAACAACACTGATTCCAACTCATTGGCATCCGTGTCTTTTAATTTAATACTACCACGCGTGATCGCTGCTGCAACGAGATATGTACCTGTCTCAATACGGTCTGGCAAGATATTGTATTCTGTACCATGTAATGATTGAACGCCTTCGATTTCAATGGTTGCCGTGCCCATACCTGTTATTTTGGCACCCATTTTATTAAGATAATTAGCCAAGTCAACAACTTCTGGCTCACGCGCTGCATTTTCGATAACGGTGGTACCTTCAGCCAGCGTTGCTGCCATCATCAAGTTTTCCGTACCCGTCACCGTGATCTGATCCATTAAAATATGAGCACCCTTTAAACCACCACCATTAGTAGCACGGATATAGCCATTTTCCACCTTAATGTCAGCACCCATCTGCTCTAAACCACGCAGATGCAAATCCACTGGACGAGAACCAATAGCACAACCACCTGGTAAGGACACATCTGCTTTGCCAAATTTAGCGAGTAAAGGTCCTAACACTAAAATAGAAGCACGCATCGTTTTGACAAGGTCATAGGCTGCTTCAGTATCCGTTAACGTCGTTGGGTCAATCACAACACCCGAACGCTCATCTACAGTCAGCGTTACTCCCATTCGCCCCAATAGCTCAAGCGTGGTTGTAATATCATGTAAGTGTGGGACATTGCCAACACGAACAGGACCATCCGCTAGTAACGCACCCATAACGATAGGTAGCGCAGCATTTTTAGCACCTGAAATACGGATCTCTCCATTCAAAGTCGCTCCGCCTGTGATAATTAATTTATCCATGAAAACCCAATTGTGTTATCTGCTAGCGTTAACTAGGTACAGATGTCTTTAAAGATAAGGCATGCAAAACGCCTTCGAAACTTGTCCCTAAGGTGGCATACACCAATTTATGCTGTGCTAATAATGACTTTCCTGCAAATGAAGCACTGATTACATGCGCTTCAAAATGCTGACCATCGTCACCTAGCACCTGAACTTGAGCATCAGGTATGCCTGCTTCTATTAACTGCTTTATTTCTACTGCTTCCATCAATATAGCCCTATTTCTGCTGTACAGGAAGCAGTTCGTCTAAACCGCTCGCTGAAGTGATTGTCATCATTTGTCCTTTATACCGCCAACTGCTGCAAACTCTAATACTGCTGACACTTAAACAGTTAACGTTTGATTCATGCCTTCACTTTTTCATTACGTGAAGCTAGGTTTTCAATTAGTTTATCCATTCCATCATTACGAATTTCGGTGGCAAAACTTGAACGGTAGTTGGTCACCAAGCTAATGCCATCGATTTTCACGTCATAAACTTTCCATTCGCCACCCTTATTTTGATACATAGACAAAGCCATCGGAATCGATGGGCCAGCTGCCTGGAGGACTTCCATTGCTACTTTTGCTCTCCTAGTACTTAGATCGTTATCTGAGGGTAAAAAGCGGATTTCTTCGTCTGTATACTCAAGCATGGCCGTTGAATAGGTCCGAACAAGTAATAGACGAAACTCTTCTACAAATTGCGCTTTCTGTTCTGTATTCGCTCTACGCCAGTTTTTTCCTAAAGCCAGCATAGACATTTTTTCAAAATCAAAATTAGGCATTAAAATTTCTTGCACTAAAGCATAAATTTCTGTCGGATCTTCTTCTAACGCTGTTTCATTGTCCTTAAGTGCTTGTAACATTCTGTCAGAAGCATCTTTTACAATAGCTTGAGGATCCGAAGCATCCACCTCTACAGCAATCGCTGGGGGCAAAAACATCACTGGTAAAAACAAAGCGAATAGCATCATTATTTTATTCATAAGTGTTTTAAACGCCATTATTTATTTCCTTCTGTTTTTCTTAATTAAAACTGGCTTATAATTAGAGCAACCATTGTTAACTCTACGACATTGCCATCTTGTAAAAATTCGTCTTCAGCCTCTGTTTTAAGACCAATATTTCGGTCTGCTAGAAAACTAGCTATATAGCTATTGTCTTGGGCATCACTACTCACAATGTTAACTTTAGAATACAAACATAATACTAATAACACGTACCATTGCGCATGAAATAATTTATGCCCATCTTGGCCTTCTACCCAACCAACTCTCAATTTAGCATCGATTAGCCACTGATGAGACAATGTAGCATTACAAGACTTATATCTCTCTAATCCTTGATAGGCATCACTTTCAGGCGATCGATATCAAAATCAACCCCCTCGAAAATAGCCCTGCCACTGCCATAGAAATGTCAGTCCCTAGTTTTCACTCACAGCACTACGGTCTTCATCAGACATTCTAAAATTAGAAAAGCCGTTAATTCTCAATAATATGTCTAACTAAGTCAAATATTGTTTACAAAAAATAGACTATTTTGCTAGATTAAAAACCAGTCACAATAACATTCAGCTACAGAGATATTGCCCACATTCACTAAATTGTTCGCATTAAAAAGACATAACCATGATCACTAGCCAAAATTGTAGCATTTGTGCAGCTTCAGAATCTTTGAGAGATAAGGCCCAAAACCTGTCGAAAATTTTAGGTTTGCCTTTTGACGTTGAGTCACAGACAAGCATGCAGCTAATGGTGACTGACGATCATATAGAACTTCGAGTTGCAGACTTGGGTAGTCCCATCTGGATTGACTTTACCGAAGGCAAAAATGCCCACCGCAGAAAGTTTGGTGGCGGCCGAGGACAAGCACTCGCAAAAGCCGTTTCTCTAAAGCATGGCAAAACACCTTCCATTATCGACTGTACTGCGGGCTATGGCCGTGATGCCTTTGTTCTTGCCACATTAGGTTGCAAAATCACACTGATTGAACGCAATCCCATCATTGCCACCCTATTACAAGATGCTCTTGAACGTGCTAAATCCAATCCAGAGACTGCAGAAATTACTGAAAGGATGAGACTACACAATACGGATGCAAAAGACTACCTACAAGCCTTGGACTCTCAGCAAAAACCCGATGTGATTTATATTGACCCGATGTATCCCAGCAGAGCTAAATCCGCTTTAGTAAAAAAGGAGATGCAATTGCTGCATCAAATCATAGGGCCTGACACAGACAACGATTCTTTACTCACCATCGCTCTAGATGTCGCGTTAAAAAGGGTGGTCGTTAAAAGACCTAAAACAGCACAGCCTTTAACAAAGCAAAAACCAAGTTCGTTTATAGAGAGCAAAAACACCCGTTACGATATTTATTTTTAACTCTCAAGGCTGTGTAACTTTTATTTTTTTGCTTTTTTATCTAACTCGCCCAATCTAACTAATTTTTCGGCTATTTTGATTTCTAAGCCTCGGTTAACAGGTTGATAATACTGCCGCTCAGACATTGATTCTGGAAAATAACTTTCCCCAGCCGCATAGGCGTCAGGTTCATTATGGGCATAACGATATTCTTTGGCGTAACCCAAATCCTTCATCAGCTTAGTGGGTGCATTACGTAAGTGAAGCGGTACTTCGCTAGAACCTTGTGAACGCACATCGGCCATCGCCGCATTGAAGGCACTGTAAACAGCGTTACTTTTAGGGGCACAAGCTAAATAAAGCACAGCTTGGGCAATAGCTAGTTCCCCTTCGGCCTTACCTAATTTCTCATAACTTTCCCAGGCATCAAGTGCAATTCGTAGTCCTCGTGGATCTGCATTGCCTATATCTTCCGAAGCCATTCGAACAATACGCCGCATTAAATAAATGGGATCGCAGCCACCATCAAGCATACGACACAGCCAATACAATGAGGCATCGGGCGAAGAGCCTCGTACCGACTTATGCAAAGCCGAAATTTGATCATAAAAGGCTTCACCACCTTTATCAAAACGTCGCAAACTACCTGACAAGACTTCCGCTAAATCGTCTTCTGATACGGAATCTTGCTGTTTACTCTCGGCCAGATCAATAGCAATTTCTAACAAATTGAGAACACGACGACCATCACCATCAGAGGCCTGAGCTAATTGCTCTCGAAGATCTTCACTTATCGTAATTTGTCTTTGTGACAAACCACGCTCATCATCAGACATTGCACGATCAATAATGCCTTTTAAATCTATACTTTCTAGGGACTTAAGCACATAAACACGCGCTCTTGAGAGTAAGGCATTATTAAGTTCAAAAGAGGGATTTTCCGTTGTCGCACCTATAAAAGTGAAAGTGCCATCTTCAACATAAGGCAAAAAAGCATCTTGTTGAGACTTATTAAAGCGATGGACTTCGTCAACAAACAACATGGTTCGACGACCTTGTTCTTGCTGAAGCTGCTGTGCTTTGGCGACTGCAGCACGTACATCTTTAACACCCGCAAGCACCGCTGAAATGGTGATGAACTCAGCATCACAATAGCCGGCTATCAATTTTGCTAGTGTTGTTTTACCTGTTCCAGGTGGCCCCCAAAAAATCATTGAGTGCGGCTGACCAGCCTCAATAGATTGTCTAAGTGGCTTCCCTTCAGCCAGCAAATGTTGCTGACCAATATAGTCATCCAATGTCGCTGGGCGCATTCTATCGGCTAAAGGCCCCAGTGCTATATCATCGATGTTGTCAAACAAGCTCACTGATTAGCATCACCTACAACATCCACACCTTCTGGTGGAATAAACACAAATTCTTTAGCTGCCAAGGTGACATTTTCTTGGCCTTCACTAAAAACCAGCTGTGTTAATTGATCAAAGCTATCTTTCATCAGCATTTGTCTTAATTCATTGCCCTCAAAAGCCAAACTCACTGTTTGGAAATTTGATTCGATATCTTTTGGCACAAGCCTAACCCATGATAGCCCATCATCAGAAGCAATATCACTGACAAAATATTTCTCTGTCGGTAATATTTCACCAGAAAGCAGTGTTGCTGGTGTGCTTGTGAGAGCCTCTTTTTGTGATTTGACAGTAACTTGTTCCAGATCGACATCATAAAACCAAATATGCTCACCATCAGCCACAATATGTTGAGGATATGGTTGATAATAGTCCCAACGGAATTTCCCCGGACGTTCAAGTACAAATTGGCCTTGCGCCTGCTCTAATGTTTCACCTTGAGCATCCAGTACATTCTGTTCAAATTTTGCTTTGAACGTCACCACAGTTTGTACAAAAATTGTTAACTTATCTGACGCAGTATTCTCTGCTGATATAAGGGGTGCAACCGATAACAATAATGCCATCAATCCACATTGAATGCGTTGCTTTAAGTTCATAGTTTATAGTCCAAATTGGCTTAATTTCCCTGAGGTTCGCATCTTTGACTGTAGCAACTGACTCAAGGTTTCCCCAATAAAATTGAAACCGGATTATTAATCCCTTGGTGGTGGTGCTAATACTTCACGGCTACCATTGGCTTGCATTGCCGATACGACACCCGCTGCTTCCATCGCTTCCACAATACGTGCAGCGCGGTTGTAACCCACCTTCAAACGCCTTTGTACACCTGAGACTGATGCCCTACGCGATTCTGTAACAACTTGAACAGCTTGATCATATAGAGGGTCAGTTTCGCCATCACTGACATCACCCAAGCCAGATTCGCCCTCTGTCTCCAATGAGTCCTGTGTGATTTCTTCAAGATAATTAGGGTGACCTGCTTTTTTCAAGAAGGCAACCACTTCATGTACTTCATGATCATCAACAAAAGCACCATGCACACGTTCAGGCAAACCAGAACCTGGCGGTAAGTACAGCATATCGCCCTGCCCTAACAACTGTTCAGCACCCATTTGATCCAATATTGTTCGAGAATCAATACGAGATGACACCTGAAATGCCATTCGTGTTGGGATATTAGCTTTTATTAAGCCAGTAATAACATCTACAGAAGGTCGCTGAGTAGCCAATATTAAATGAATACCAGAGGCACGTGCTTTTTGAGCCAAACGAGCAATTAATTCTTCCACTTGCTTCCCGACCACCATCATCATATCTGCTAACTCATCAATAATAACGACAATAAAGGGTAATGGTTCAAGGGTCGGTGCCGGTTCACCATCGACAACGTCCACCGTTGGATCAACGATAGGTTCTCCTCGATCAATGGCTTCTTTTACCTTCTTATTAAAACCTGTGATATTCCTCACACCCATAGCAGCCATCAAGGGATAACGGCGTTCCATCTCAGCAACACACCAACGAAGTGCATTAGCCGCTTCTTTCATATCAGTCACAACAGGCGTTAATAAATGTGGAATATCTTCATAAACAGATAATTCCAACATTTTAGGATCAACCATGATCATACGAACTTGTTCTGGTGTCGCCTTGTATAGCAGGCTCAAGATCATCGCATTTACCGCAACCGACTTACCCGAACCTGTCGTACCAGCCACCAGCAAGTGAGGCATTTTTTCCAAATCAGCAACCACAGGGCGACCCGCAATATCCTTTCCAAGCGCCATCACTAAAGCAGATTTATTGGTTTCATAATCTTGGCAGCCAAGAATTTCTCTTAAGCGGACAATTTCTCTGTGTTCGTTAGGGATTTCTAGACCAACAACAGGCTTGCCGGGGATAACTTCAACGACACGAACACTGCTGATCGACATGGCTCTTGCCAAATCTTTAGCTAAGCCTGTAATTCGGCTAACCTTAATACCAGGTGCGGGCTGTAATTCAAACCGCGTAACAACTGGACCAGGTTGTACTTCGACAACTTGTACCTCTACGCCAAAATCTTTTAATTTTAATTCAACCTGACGAGATAAAGCTTGCAACACGTCTTTGCTAAAACCTTTGGAACTGGTTTTTGGCATATCTAATAAAGCTAGGGCGGGCATTTCACCTTGTTCAGGCGAATTAAACAACGGCACTTGACGCTCTTTTTCTTCACGCTCGCTAGGTTCAGCGATTTGAAGCACAGGTTCAACACGCACTTTTGCTTTATCTTTTAATTGAACACTTTTTTCTTTAAAGGTCTCCGTTCTTTTCTGTTGGGCCTGTTTCGAAACTAGCTTAGCTTTAATTTCTCTGGCCCAACGAGCAATATAAGTCATCATGACGATGACCAGAGCGCCCAACTTATCTATGATCATTAACCATGAAAGACCTGTAAACAAGGTAATCCCTGTCAACAGAACAGCAAGTAGCAATAACGTTGTACCGGACGCGCCGAATATAGAAACAAAACCATTGCCAACCACTTCACCCAAAACACCGCCAGCACCCATAGGCAGTAATTGTGCATAAGACATTAAACTTAGTGTTGATAAACCACTAGCAGCAGATAAAGCCACTATCAGTCCAGCTGCTTTTAGCACCCAGAAATGAAGTGCGCCTTCAGAGTTAGCCACTTTACCCCAGCTAAATAGTAACCAACCGCTAAAACCCAACATTAGGGGCGATAGGTAAGCTGGAAGACCAAAGCCGTATAACAATGAATCTGCTAACCAAGCGCCAACAATGCCGCCTTTATTGGCAATAACATCATTACTACCCGTTGTAGACCAGCCTGGATCGGTAGGTTGATAAGATGAAAGTGATAACAATAAATAAGCTGCTAGCGCTAAAGCTAAAATCAACGCTGCTTCACGTAAGCGGAAACTCACCGCGCTCGGCATCGCCTGAGCCTTAGCTTTATTATTTACTCGTGTAGCTTGAGCCAATGTAATAATTCCAATAACACCAATATATTAGCGCCATATCTTACCACAGTCTTATAACTATTATGCTTTACCAAATATTGTTCTGTGGGTAATCTGTTCTATTTAGTAAATTCACCCTTTTGGAGATCTTCATGGCTGACAGCAAACACTGCCGCTTACTTATTCTAGGTTCAGGACCAGCTGGTTACACTGCCGCAGTATATGCTGCTCGTGCTGCACTTGAGCCCGTTTTGATTACGGGCATTGAGCAAGGCGGTCAATTGACTACCACAACCGATGTTGATAATTGGCCAGGGGATGCTGACGGCGTACAAGGGCCAGAACTGATGCAACGTATGCAAAAGCATGCTGAACGTTTTGGTACTGAGATCATTTTTGACCACATTCATACAGCTGATGTTAGTCAACGTCCCTTTAAATTAACGGGTGATGCTGGCGAATACACAGCAGATGCCTTAATCATTGCTACGGGCGCATCAGCGATGTATCTCGGTCTTGAATCTGAAGAAAATTTTAAGGGTCGCGGTGTCTCAGCTTGTGCAACTTGTGATGGTTTTTTCTATAAAAACCAACCTGTTGCTGTTGTCGGTGGCGGTAATACAGCTGTTGAAGAAGCTTTATATCTTTCAAACATTGCATCAAAAGTTACCGTAATTCATCGCCGCGATGCTTTCCGTTCTGAAAAAATTCTTAGTGCCCAATTATTGAAAAAAGCAGAAGAAGGCAATGTCGATATTTTATGGAATCACACTTTAGATGAAGTGCTTGGTGATGATGCGGGGGTTACAGGTGTCCGGTTAAAAAGTACACAAGATGAAAGTACACAAGAAGTAGATGTTCAGGGCTTATTTATTGCGATTGGACATAAACCAAATACCGATATTTTTGCTGATCAACTGGAAATGGAACACGGCTATATTACACTGAAAAAAGGCACACAAACCAGTGTATCTGGCGTATTTGCTGCCGGTGATGTTTCTGATCCAATTTATCGCCAAGCGGTCACATCTGCTGGTGCTGGTTGCATGGCAGCGCTTGATGCTGAACGCTTCTTAGAAACTAGCAAATAAGACTGTACATAACATTAAATGAGGGGCTATTATTCAAATAGCCCCCCCCTACCTTATTGCGAGGTGATTGTTTTGTCTGATTATCAACACATATTAATTGCAGCTGATTTTTCGAGTCACCATCAACAAGTGTTCGACAAAGCAATTGATGTAGCGGCCTCTAATCAAGCCAAGCTCAGTCTTTGTCATATTGTTGAAGACTACCCCATTACTGACTTTGCCTATGAACCCATGATCAGTGTCGACATTGATATGCGGGAAGAATTATTAAAAAGTGCAAAAAAAACAATGGCCTCAATGGCAAAGACACTGGCTATCCCTACTGAAAACCAATGGATAGAATTTGGCAACCCACGTCATGATATTGTGCGATTAGCACAAGAACATGATGTCGATCTTATTGTTGTTGGCTCACATGGTCGCCACGGCATAAAACTATTATTAGGCTCGACAGCAAATGCTGTATTGCATCATGCTCAATGCGATGTTTTAGCTGTACGCTTAAGTGAATAGGCCGAGTAAACTAAGTTAACTTCTTTTTAACTGCTCGAATAAGCCATATTGCCAATCGCGCGTTGCCAACATAACAGTGCTACCACGGCGCTGATCTAGTGATAAGGAGGCATCTTGTGTATTGAGCTCATCGAACTCCCTTGCTAACTGTTGTAACTTACGATGAAAGACCGTCATCGCTTCATCACTCAACATGCCATTGATAACAATTAACTGTTCACGTGGCTGATTGAAACCACCTTTTAAAAAATCAGCTGCCAATTTTTGCTGGAAAAGTTGTTGAATTGGCCCATTTTCAAGCCATTTAAAATTTGCAGATACTTTTAGTTTTATCTTATTCTTTGGGAGTAACTCGATTAACTTTAAGCGTTCTAGTCTTGCTAAATAATGAATACACTGTGGTTCTGTTAGATGATAGTTCGCCAGTAAATCATCCGTCGTCCAACGGTTTAACACACAAACCGTCACTAACAATAAAGCTGCATCATTGGCAATTTCTTGCTCTTGTTGCCGTGTCAGCTCTGACAGCATAGCTTCAGCATTACGTTGATTCATCATGACAATCAAGTCAGAGATTTCTATCGACATCATTTGACAGATGGCATCTAACCTTGCCAAAGAAAAACTGCAATCCGAAAACAATCGTTTTACACTAGCTTCTGACAGTTCTAGCGTTTCAGCAACATCAGAGTATGAAAAACCATGTGATTTTAATGCCTGTTTGAGTATATCTATGACTTGTCGAGTCTGAGCCATTATCGCTCCAAATAAGTTAAGATTAATAACATTATCCAATAAAGTATTATATATTAATACTTTTATCCACTCGTAACGTAACTTTTAACAATTAGGTATCTTTTTTTAAATAGGTTCTTATGATTGAACACCAAGCACATTAACGATAGGCTTTATGGCATGAAATCACTGTTAAAAACGACTGGCTTTATCTCATTCATCAGCATGATTTTCTTAAATGCTTTTGTGGATCTAGGTCATAAAATCATTATTCAAAACACCATCTTTAAGATTTATGATGGTTCAACGCAAATCATTTTAACCGCTATCGTAAACGGCCTTATTCTATTACCTTTTATTCTATTATTTACGCCTTCAGGCTTCTTAGCAGATCGCTTCAAAAAGCCGACTATCATGCGCTGGTCTGCAATGGCGGCTGTCGTTATTACTCTGCTCATCACCCTTTCCTACTATATGGGCTGGTTTAACTTCGCCTTTGCCATGACCTTTATGTTGGCTGTACAAAGTGCTTTTTATTCGCCTTCAAAATACGGCTATATCCGCGAGATCGCAGGCAAAGATAATCTAGCGCTAGCAAACAGCTTTGTTCAATCTACGACGATTATTGCCATTTTATTGGGCATGTTTGTATTTTCAATTTTCTTTGAAACCCATTTGTCTGGACACAGTTTCACCTCTGAACAAGATATTATCGAAATCATTGCACCTATCGGTTGGTTACTCGTCATAGGAAGTCTTATTGAACTTTATTTTTCTTTTCAATTACCTCCATTTCGCCAACAACAGTCAACTAAAGCCTTTAACTGGCAGCATTATCGTTCGGGCAAATCTTTAAATGCTAACCTCAAACTGATTCGCTATGACTCTGTTATTTGGCTGTCAATTATCGGTTTATCTGTTTTTTGGGGTGTATCTCAAGCTGTTTTAGCAACGTTTCCCGCTTATGCAAAAGAAGTATTAGCGATAAACAATACTATCTTTGTTCAAGGTCTATTAGCTTGTTCAGGCTTCGGCATTATTGGTGGTTCTTTATTAGCTGGGCGTATATCCAACCATTACATTGAAACAGCACTCATTCCGCTTGGTACTTTAGGCATGGTGATAAGCCTTGCAGCTCTACCGCAAGTGAGTTCTGGCTACGCATTAGTCAGCAGTATTTTAGCTTTCGGTTTTTTTGGTGGCTTGTTCATTGTGCCATTAAATTCATTGATCCAATTTCGCTCAAACCCACAAAAATTAGGCACGGTATTAGCGGGCAATAACTGGATTCAAAATGTTGTAATGTTAGGTTTTTTAATCCTGACTGCCCTATTTTCACTAGCGGGTATACACAGTCAAGTTTTACTTTATATCGTCACCGTAATGACCGCTATTGGTGCTATTTATACCGTATTTAAGTTGCCCCAATCTCTGATTCGTTATGTGGTAGGCCTCGTTTTCTCAACACGCTATAAAATCAACGTTCAAGGATTCCACAATATCCCTTCACAAAGCGGCGTATTGTTGCTTGGTAACCATATCAGTTGGTTAGATTGGGCAATCATTCAAATAGCCAGTCCAAGGCCTATCCGTTTTGTGATGGATAAAGGTATTTACGAGCGAAAATATTTAAAATGGTTCTTAGACTTTTTTGGGGTCATTCCTATTTCACGTGGTGCCAGTAAAGAATCGCTGATTGCCGTTAATAACTATTTAAAAGCAGGTGAAATCGTTTGTCTATTCCCCGAAGGCAGCATTAGCCGAAATGGTCAATTAGCGGAATTTAAAAAAGGTTTTGAGCGTAGCGTCGAGGGTGTCGATGGCATTATTCTTCCCTTCTATATACATGGCCTTTGGGGGAGTCGATTTTCCAGATCGAGTGCTGGCTTGCGTAAAATAAGACATCGTCCACTGCGTAGAGATATCATCATTGCATTTGGTGATTCTATGGACATCATTAGTGATGCACGTAGCGTCAAACATGCCGTGTTCGAGCTCTCTATTAATGCATGGCAGCACCATATTGAGACGTTACCAGCATTAGGTAGAGCATGGATAAAGCGCGCTAAAAAAGAAGGTCGTGCTGATTGCTTAACCGATATCCAAACTAATAAAACAATATCAAGACGTGGGGCATTAACAGCATCACTACTGTTCTCTCGTTATTTCAAGTCTCATCATCCTACTGTCAATAATATTGGCTTTTTATTGCCCACCAGCAGTGCTGGCATTCTAGCTAATATGGCCTGTTTTATCAGTGGAAAGACAGCTGTTAATCTCAACTACACGGCATCAGCAGTATCCTTGATGTCAGCTATCAGAAAAGCAGATATAAAAACCGTCTATACCTCGTCTAAATTTCTACAAAAGTTAAACAAGAAAGGGATTGATTTAAGCGCGGCCTTAGATAATGTTGAGGTCATCTACTTAGAAGATGTACACCAGCAGCTTGGCAAAGTAGCACAGCTTGTTACTTTTATCGCGACCTACTGTCTACCCGCTTCACTACTACAAACATTTTTTGGTGGAAATTCTACTAGTGAGCAAAATGCGGTCATTTTATTCTCTAGCGGCAGTGAGGGAGAGCCAAACGGAGTCATACTCAGTCACCAAAATATCATGGCCAATATTAAACAAGTTTCTGATGTACTCGACACCCAGACTGATGATGTGATTGTGGCTAACTTACCTTTATTTCATGCCTTTGGTCTCACAGTGACCAGCCTTATGCCACTTATCGAAGGTATTCCAACTATTTGCCATCCTGATCCAACTGATGTATTGACTATTGCTAAAGGGATTAAACAACATAATGCCAGCATTTTTTGTGGCACCTCTACATTCTTACGACTCTTTAATAAAAATAACCGTATCCATCCGCTGATGTTGGATTCATTACGTATTGTTGTTGCGGGTGCAGAACGTTTAAAACCTCAGATCCGTGATGAATTCACATTGAAATTTGGTAAAATTATTTATGAAGGTTATGGCACCACAGAAACAGCCCCAGTTGCCACTGTCAATATCCCAGACCGCTTGGCAGTACAAGGTTGGAAGACTCAAATTGGTAACAAACTAGGCACCGTAGGTTTACCACTCCCCGGTAGTAGTATCCGGATTGTTGATCCAGATTCAATGGAACAATTAGCTGCTTTAGAAGACGGGCTTATTTTAGTCGGCGGCACGCAAGTAATGTCAGGCTATCTTAACGATGGGGCCAAAACTGAACAAGCTATCGTAGAACTCGATGGCCATCGTTGGTATAAAACTGGCGATAAAGGACACCTCGATAAAGATGGTTTCTTAATCATTATCGATCGTTATTCACGTTTCGCAAAAATTGGTGGCGAAATGATCAGTTTAGGTTCTGTAGAATCCACTATTAATGAAGTTTTACCTAATGATATAGAAGTGATGGCGAGCACGATTAGTGATGATAAAAAAGGGGAAGCCGTGGCGCTGCTCTATAGTGGAGAAATTGACATCGAGCAACTAAAATCAAGCGTCAGAAACTCTAATTTGCCGACATTAGCAATGCCTTCACATTATATTCAGCTTGATAGTATCCCTAAACTTGCGAGTGGTAAAAATGACTTTAACAAAGCAAAACAAATTGTCGTTGAAACGCTCGTTACAACATAGAAATATGGGCAGGCAATAAACTCGATGACGACAACAAACCCAGCTGAATGCGTCATTCTTTTACATGGCTTAGCTCGTACTCATCGCTCTATGAATAAAATGGCTAAGCACCTAGAGAGAAAAGGCTATATCGTATTTAATGTTGGTTATCCTTCAACAAAATACCCTATTGAAACTTTAGCCCAAAAAACAATATCTCAAGCGATCGATAACTGTCCAAGCAATACAAAGATTAATTTTGTAACTCATTCAATGGGCGGGATTTTACTACGTCAATATTTACAACATAGCACCATAGAAAAACTAGCAAGAATCGTCATGTTAGGACCCCCTAATAAAGGTTCTGAGCTCGTCGATAAATTTCATCAATTCAGTTTATTTATCCATATTAATGGGCCTGCAGGCAAACAGCTTGGGACATCTCATTCTGGTTTTATTAATCGCTTAAAACCCATCCAAATTGATGTTGGCATTATCGCTGGTTCTCGTAGTCTAAACCCATTGCTATCATCACTATTCCCTGAGGATAATGACGGTAAAGTATCGATTCATAGCACTAAACTTGTTGAAATGTCTGATCATATTACTTTGCCTGTGTCGCATAGCTTTATGATGAACAATTCTATCGTGATAGAACAAACTCTTTATTTTCTGGAAAATGGCCGCTTTTATACCGAAAATGAGTAAATTATCAGCAATTTGTGCTTTAACGCACAGTAACTACTTTCCGGTTCTCTTCCCTATAGTTGTATATGATACAATCGCGTAAATTTTTAAACCCAAAGCTTTGAGGAAATGTATAGTGACCGGTAAATCATTCCCGCCAACCTATTCAGAGCCTGCTCAACAAGCCTCTGAAAACCTAAGACAGATCATTCCTCTTGTCAATAGACACAAGACACCTGTCAACCCCGTTAATTACGCGGTTTGGTATGAATATGTATCAGGTACAAATGATCAGTTACGTCATGAAATTGATCAGCACTTGAATAGTAATAAACCAATCACAGCAGAAATCACGCAAACACTTTACGAAAAATACGTCCTACTTGATATGCCAGATCGGCTTGAACATGCCAATGCTGGGATGAAGCTTGTGGTCGATAACACGCTCTCAAATATTAATAAAGTTGAGTCAGCTGCTTCAACTTGTGTCGCAGATCTAACGGATTCACAGACAGTTTTAGATGACTGTTCTGATGTCGACACACTAAAAACGATTGTTGGCAGTATACTTACTAATACCCAAACACTGACTGAAACAAGTCAAGAATTAAAGGTCGAGCTTGAAAAATCATCTAGCGAAATTGAAAAGCTACGATCTGAGCTTGAAGCTGTTAAAGAAGTCTCACGAACAGATGCACTCACCGGCCTAATAAACCGTGGCACACTTGATAAAGAATTAGAAAAAGTGTGTTCACAAACAAAAAATACAGGTACGGCTCTGCTTTTATTCGATCTGGATCATTTCAAAAGCCTAAATGACAGACTAGGCCATTTAATCGGCGATAAAGTATTACAATATTTTTCATCTTTACTGATTAATCATGCTGGAGATAACCATTTGGCAGCGCGTTTTGGCGGCGAAGAAATGGTGATGATCTTACACGATGTATCCCATCAACAAGCTGTCGAAATAGCTGATAAAATCCGTACCGAATTAGCTGACAGTGAATTGAAACATAAAAAAGATGATCAGCGTATCGGTAGAGTGACTGTATCGATTGGTGTTAGTTTCTTCATGGCAGGTGATACACCAAGTAGCTTCCTTGACCGTGCTGACAGGGCACTCTATACAGCTAAGGACAACGGTCGCAATCAAATCCAGACTAACTAGCAGCAGCTAAACTTATAAACCGTAATAAGTATCTGTCAAATAACGGACTACTTGTTGACGTTGCTCACTCGTCCAATCTGCATCTGCGGCCAAGGAACAACTTCTTACTCTTTTTGTTAAGCCAGCTAAATTTGTGATTTTCCGATTGGTTCGAGTATAAATCTCATTGGCCTTGTTAGGTGCCATTAGTGAGCTATGGCATTGCATGCAACTACTATCATGGAGCTTTTTACCATCAGCAAATACTGTCGATGTCCATAACACCGCCATTATTATCATAAGCCATTTCATTCTGAGCTCCCTTGTAGGTGCGCCACACGTAATGTTGCAGGCGGGTGAGAGTCATAGATTGCTGATACTAGAGGATCTGGCGTTAAAGTACTCGCATTCTCTTGATATAACGACACCAAAGCTTCAATGAGGTGTTTGGCACTAGAAACTGACGCAGCATAATCATCTGCTTCATATTCATATTTACGCGACATCGCTGTCATCATTGGGTGTAGAAAAAAGCTAAACACAGGGATCACCAACATAAATAAGACTAATGCCATGGCATTACTTTGAGTCTGTACACCTAGACCTGTGTAAAACCACTCTTGTGAAGAAGCCCAACCCAAAATAGCTAAACCCACTAGGCTCATTATCGCCATCATGATCATATTTTTAATGACATGCTTACGTTTAAAATGGCCAAGCTCATGCGCCAGTACAGCTTCAATTTGGTCTTCATTTAATGAGGTCAATAGGGTGTCAAAAAAGACGATTCGTTTATTACTACCAAGCCCCGTGAAGTAAGCATTACCATGACCTGAACGCTTAGAACCATCCATCACAAAAATACCCTGACTTTTAAAGCCACAACGTGCTAATAAACCTTCGACTTTTGCCTTTAAATTTTCATCTTCAAGGGGTGTAAATTTATTAAACATCGGCGCTATGAAAGCAGGGTAAGCCCACATCATCAACAAGGTAAAGCCCATCCAAACAGCCCAAAGTTGCAACCACCAATATTCACCTGCACTACCCATTAACCATAATGCCAGCCACAATAGTGGTGTCCCTATTATCAGCATCAGGATAGTCTGTTTTGCTAAATCCGTTAAAAATACAGCGGGCGTTGTGCGATTGAAGCCAAACTTCTGTTCTAAACTAAATGTTTTGTACCAAGACAAGGGCAAATCGAGTACCGCGCCAATCACAAAAAAACTCAGCATGAAAACAATACCTGTCGTCATCTCAGACCAAGCTAAGCTTTGCCAAGTATCAAATAACCACGCTAAACCACCACCAAGCGTCCAGAACACTAATAACACTAGACCAATAAGACTTTCTATCCGCCCTATCTTGCCTTTCGCCACAGTATAGTCTGCAGCCTTATGATGATCCGCAATATCAATCTGTGAACGGAAAGCCTCTGGTACTTTGTTTCGGTGAGCGGTGACATGTTTTGTTTGTCTAAGCGACAGCCATAGCTCAAAGGCAGTCATCGACACGAGAGCAATAATAAAAATCCAACTAAATTCATTCATAGTGAATATAAACCAATAAAAATCTTAACAATGCTAAGCAGCTTAGCGTTTGATACAATCTCTGGCAAGAAGTTCACCCTCATGCGTATAAACATAAGATGGATATCATGGCTAAAAGTAAAAAAAACCTAATCTGGATCGACCTAGAAATGACTGGACTAGATACCAATAATGACTGCATTATCGAAATAGCCACTATTGTCACGGATGGCAACCTAAACATCCTAGCTGAAGGCCCTATTATTGCTATTCATCAATCTGATGAGGCACTAGAAGGCATGGACGAATGGAACACTCGCCAACATGGTGGATCTGGTTTAACTGAACGAGTCAAAAATAGTGTCACCAGCGAAGTCGAAGCCGAACGTCAAACCATTGAATTTCTAGAACAACATGTGCCCGCTGGTGTGTCTCCAATGTGCGGTAACAGCATCTGTCAGGATAGACGATTCATGGCGCGCCTTATGCCAGAACTAGAAGCATATTTTCATTATCGTAACTTAGATGTCAGCTCTCTCAAGGAATTGGCTAGACGTTGGGCGCCAAAGGTCGAAAAAAGTTTTAAGAAAAAATCATCTCACTTAGCAATGGATGACATAAAAGATTCCATTAGGGAATTACAGCATTACCGTGAACATTTTATAAAGTTACCTTAAGTTCCAATTACACCACCATCTCTTTTAGTAATAACGACTGTCGCTGAGCGCGGTCGCCCATTAGGCTTTTTATCAGGCCAATTGCTGGCGGCATTGGGATGTTGTGGTGATTTAATGACGCCTTTTTGTTTAAGGATCGATGGCACTTCCCCAGGATGTTGAACATTCACCCACATTGTTTTTTGGTCATCGGTCATTGTCACACCCGTTATCTCACAACCAATCGGCCCTGTTAAAAATCGTCTTGTTTCTTGGGTATTCAAATCTACCGCCAGCATTTGATTATTACCAAACTGAGCAAAACTTCCAGTATTGAGACGCATACTACTAACATCAGTCTGCACCCATAACACGCCTCTCTTATCGATCATCAAACCGTCCGGATTCGCATACTGATCTCCACGAATGGTGCTATCACTCTGCTTATCTCCAGCCAGCACAACAACATCCCAATTAAAATGAGTGCTGCTCGCATCCTGCTCGGTAATTTTTATAATATGTCCAAACTGATTATTGGCTCGAGGATTGGCAGAGTGAGCATTCGGCTTATCTTGTTGCCCACGACTGCTATTGTTTGTCAGTGATACCAACACATCACCAGAGTCTGGGTTTACGGTTATCCATTCAGGTCTATCCATAGGAGTGGCAGACAAATAATCGGCCGCTAACCTTGCATGAACCAACACATCAGCTTGATCAGAAAATCCAGCCTCGCTTGTTAACTTGCCTTCACCAAAAACTAGAGGCAGCCATATACCGCTGCCATTTTCATTGAGTTGTGCAACATATAATATGCCTTCATCCATTAACTGTCCGTTCTGTGCCCCTAAACTACCGTCCCATGATTTTTCAGTAATAAACTTATAGATATACTCGAATTTAGCATCATCGCCGGAATAAAATGCGATTCGATTATCTTTTGCTACTTTATGTGCCACATTTTCATGGGCAAATCGACCTAGGGCGGTTCTCTTAACAGGTTTGCTTGCTGGATCAAAGGGATCGAACTCGACTATCCAACCAAACCGATTAGCTTCATTAGGTTCAGATTCAAGATCAAATCGCTTGTCATGCTGTTGCCAACCATAATAGCTCGTGCCAAGCTCATAACGTTGCATTAATTCACGTTGACGCTCATCGAGCATCTCAGCTGTTGCTAGTTGGAAGTAGCCATTAAAATTTTCTTCGCAGGTCAAGTAAGTCCCCCACGGGGTTTTTCCATTTGAACAGTTATTAAGTGTTCCTAAGATTTCTTTTCCTTGTGGATCGACACTCGTCCGAATAAAATCACTACCTGCAACAGGGCCAGAAACCGACATCGCGGTTCTCGCTGTTATGCGACGAGCATAAGTTGATGGCCTAACAATCTGCCAATCTTCGGTTTTCTTAATTTCGATCACCGACACACCATGAGCATATTGTTCTTTTTTCACCTTTTCCGCTGAGTAGCTTTCAGGCGAGTCCATAAAACCGCCATCAGCATGTAACAATTGTGGATCTATATATTCATGGTTCATTACTAATAAACCATGATTCGACTGCTCTTGTTCTAAACTTGTAGGGAATGGAAAAAATTGCAATGCATCATGATGCATACCCGCCTGTTGCAACTGCTCTTGAGCACTATTGCTTGCATCTATTTTAAAACTAGGGCCATCAGAGACAGGGTCACCCCAACGATAAAATATACGAGCATCGTAGCCTTCAGGCACGATCACTTCATCAATTAAATGAGCAATATCAATTGCTTTAAAACCAATTAATCCTTTCAGAGTTTCCGCCTGCCCCAACCCCGGCATTGCCGAAGCTAAAAAAGCGCTCAGTCCATATTGAAGCGCTTGTCTTCGCGATAGCCTTCTATGGATTAATAGGCTAAGTGGTGACTCATTATTTAAGTTTTTTTCCTCGGACATTAACCTTCTATTTCCTTATTTTCATGTTGTAACAATGCCCATTCAACATGTTCTTTAATTAGCTCGGATGAATGATCGCGACGTGAATTTAATGCTGAAATAATTTCATCATTACTAGCAGCATTGCCTAAAGCAACAGCAATATTACGCAACCAACATTCATAACCAATACGTCGAATGGGACTTCCTTCCAGACGAGATAAAAATGTGGCTTCATCCCACAAAAACAACGCTATCAATTGTGGGGAGTCGAGCCCATGCCGGGGCAAATAATCACTTTCTTCGGTCACTTGGGCAAACTTATTCCATGGACAAACTAACTGACAATCATCACAGCCATAAATTCGATTTCCTATCATCGGTCTGAAAAGTTCTGGAATCGCACTACGAAGCTCGATGGTTAAATAAGAGATACACCGCCTTGCATCCACCACATAAGGTTCAACAATTGCCTGCGTTGGACATATATCAATACAAGCTGTACAGCTTCCACAATGGTCAGAAACAGCTTGTGTCAATGGTAAGGGTAGGTCGGTATAAATTTCGCCAAGGAAAAAGTAGGATCCATGTTCTCTATTCAAAATATTACTATGCTTTCCAAGCCAACCTAAACCTGACTTTTCGGCTAAGGCCTTTTCCATAACCGGGGCACTATCACAAAAAACACGAAAAGCCGTCCCAGCCAATTCACTCTGTATCTTTTCGGCTAGCTTACTCAACCGCTTTCGCATCAATTTATGATAATCACGTCCCAGCGCATATCGAGAAATAAAACCTTTTTGATCATCGGCAATAACCTCCCAAGCATCAGCAGCAGCTTCAGGCCAATAATCCATCCTAACTGTTATGACTCTAACCGTTCCAGCCACCAGTTCACCTGGTCGACTACGTTTTTTGCCATGGCGTTCCATATAATCCATTTCACCGTGAAACTTAGCTTGTAACCACTTGGCTAAAGATTGCTCAGCCTTAGAAAGATCAATGTCACTGACACCAAGCTCCTGAAATCCATATAGTTTTGCCCACTCCTGCAATTGTTCCAGGAGGACACCATCTTCAGAAGCTGTATTTGTTTCACTCATACAGGCTATTATAACGTCAGGCAATTTTTAATAAACATGGTTGGCTGTTAGCCCTTATCTATTTGTAGGTATATTGCTAGCATTGGAATCAATAAACACAATAAGAACAGAATAAGGTGACAAAAGTCAGTGTTTCTTACTTTGCACCGTACAAATACAAATTTGGAACAAATTCATGCTTAATGTACCTCATGATTTATACACTTCTGAACAAATCCGTCAGCTAGAAAATATTGCAATCAATGAACATAACCTCTCGGCTTCCGTACTCATGTCTCGTGCTGGTAGAGCTGGTTTAGATTCCCTAAAACGCCATTGGCCACACACAGAACGAATTCTAATCCTATGCGGTACAGGTAATAATGGTGGTGATGGCTTTGAATTAGCTAGACAAGCTGCCACTGGTGACTATTGCGTCATGGTTATGCAGGTTGGCGATGAAAGTAAACTAACTCCAACCGCACAAGCGGCTCGTGATGCCCTAATCGCCACAGGCACTGAAATTCAAAGATTCAAAGACAAGCTACCTTCGACTGACATTATTGTTGACGCACTCATAGGTACAGGGTTGAATCGAGAAGTCACTGATGACTTTAAGGCTATCATCAAAGTTATAAACCACAATAAGCATTCTCCAGTTTTATCACTTGATCTTCCATCTGGCTTACATGCTGACACTGGAAATGTTCTGGGCGCTGCTGTAAAAGCAACAATCACCATCAGTTTTATCGGTCTAAACAAAGGTATTTTTACCGGTGATGGTCCTAATTACAGTGGTAAAACATGTTTTGATTCTTTAGATATCCCATCGATTATCTATAAGCGACTCACACCTATTGCACAACGAGTCAGTTTAGAAAAAGATGGCGCGAGACTCGCACCACGTGAACGTACGGGTCATAAAGGTTTATACGGTCACTTATTAATTATTGGTGGTGATCACGGTATGCCAGGTGCGGCTCGCCTTGCTGCAGAAGCAGGCGCACGCGTTGGCTCTGGTCTAACCAGTATTGCTACGCGTACTATCCACGAACCGCTCCTTAATTTAGCTCGGCCAGAACTCATGTGCCATGGTATTGAAAATGCCGATGATTTAGTGCCGCTTCTTCGCCCAACAAATGCCATTACTATTGGCCCAGGTTTAGGTCAAAGTGCATGGGGTAATAGTTTATTTCAAAAAGCCATCGAGACAAACAAGCCTATAGTGGTTGATGCCGATGCATTGAATTTACTCAGCAAATCACCCCAACATCACGATCACTGGGTCTTGACGCCCCATCCCGGTGAAGCAGCGCGATTACTTGATTGTTCTTCAAGTGAAGTACAATCCGATCGATTTACTGCCGTCAGAGAATTACAAAGTCGCTATGGTGGTATCGCCGTCTTAAAAGGTTCTGGCTCATTAATTCATAATGGTGAAGCCCCTACACGTCTATCTTCTTGGGGTAATCCCGGTATGGGTAGCGGCGGTATGGGAGATGTTCTGGCTGGCGTTATTGGCGGTTTATTAGCACAAGGCTTCCCATTGATGGATGCTGCTTGTGTGGGTGTTACTTTACATGGCATGGCTGCAGATAAAGCAGCTGAGCAAGACGGTGAGCGTGGTATGTTAGCGATGGATCTTTTACCTCACTTACGACACCTTGCCAATTTAATTTACTAGCGTTTGACCATGTTAATCAGCTTAGTCGATGAGTCAGCAACCCTTGATTTTGGCAAACGTATAGCCCAATTATGCCCAGATAATCAATTTACTCTGCATTTAAAGGGCGATCTCGGCGCCGGTAAAACAACGTTCAGCCGAGGCTTTATTCAAGCCTTGGGTCATACAGGCAATGTAAAAAGTCCAACCTACACGCTTGTAGAAAATTATCAGCTCAATAATAGACCCGTATTTCACTTTGATCTATATCGCTTGGCTGATCCAGAAGAGCTCGATTACCTAGGCTTGGACGATTACTTGACTAGTAACGCTGTTTGCCTAATTGAATGGCCCGAACAAGCTGACAAATACCTACCAGAACCAGACCTAAAACTAGAGTTTAACTATCAAAACACAGGGCGTACAATCAATTTGACGGCCTTTTCAAACGACGGTCAAAACCTTATTAAAAAGCTCAACTACTAGTTCAAGATATTGCGCTATCTCATTTATTGTTAAAAGAAAACTTGATTTTTTTATTTGACGCTTTCACAATAGTGATTATGTGATTTTATGGAATGTGCGCATGCTAAGGTTTTTACTAGGCCTGTTATTTTTTACCGTTTCACTAAACGGCTGGGCCAACAGTATTGAAAATGTGCGCCTGTCTCATTCAACTAATGAGACACGACTCGTCTTTGATCTTGACGAAAAGGTTAATTACCAAGCGTTTACACTTAATAATCCTGAACGTCTCGTAATAGATCTAGAACAAACGCAATCTCCCAAGGCCATCACCTTACCTGATTTAAAAAACACCCACATTAATCAAATTCGTTATGCAAAACGCGGCAATAACACACTGAGGATTGTTTTAGACTTAGCTAAAAATTTAGACTACGAAAGTCAAACTCTAGCGCCCAATAAACATAAACCCCATAGGCTCGTCGTCGATCTTAAAGATAAACAGACCAGTGCAACGAAAAGCGCTACCGCGACAATCTCATCTTCTAAAATAGTACCTGTGAAACCAAAAGCTGTTGCTGTTTCTGTAAAGAAAACGCGCACCGTAAAAGCCAAACGGGATATTATCATCGCAATTGATGCCGGACATGGCGGTAAAGATAGTGGTGCTGTAGGGCCGCGGGGTACTAAAGAAAAACATATTGTGCTTTCTATTGCCCGTCGTCTAGCAAAATTAGTCGATAAAGAACAAGGCATGCGTGCTTATCTCACCCGTGATAGTGACAAATTTATTGCCTTACGTCAGCGAATTGAACTTGCCAGAAGACAAAAAGCCGATATGTTCATTTCTATCCATGCTGATGCCTTCAGAGATCGTCGTGCCAAAGGTGCTTCGGTCTTTGTATTATCAAAACGTGGTGCCAGTAGTGTTGCCGCACAATGGTTAGCTGATAGTGAAAATGCTGCTGACCTGGTGGGTGGTATCACTCTGGAGGATAAGGATGAATTACTAGCATCCGTATTATTAGACTTATCACAAACCGCCAGCTTGGAAGCGAGTTTAGAAGTGGCTGACACCGTCTTATCTGGTCTTAAACGTGTTGGTCATGTTCACAAAAAACATGTTGAGTCTGCCGCTTTCGTAGTGCTGAAATCACCGGATATTCCATCTGTGTTAGTAGAAACGGCTTTCATATCTAACCCTGATGAAGAACGTAAATTAAATAGTAGTAGTCATCAAAATAAGTTAGCCAGAGCAGTTATGTCTGGTATTCGAAATTATTTTGCTCGTAACCCACCGCTTGATACTCAACAGCAATCGCCACAACAACATATTGTGAGCAGAGGCGATACTTTAAGTACCATCGCACAGCGTTATCAAATTAGCTTGGCCTCTCTTAAGTCGAATAATGGCCTAGCAAGTAACCGGCTTCACGTAGGTGATGTCTTGCTTATTCCATAAACATCTTTAGTCACTGTTACTGCTAAAATAACGGTTATGTCACAACCCAACCGTATTCTCGCCCTGCCACTCCACCTTGCTAACCAAATTGCAGCAGGTGAAGTTATTGAGCGACCTGCTTCCGTTTTAAAAGAACTGATTGAAAATAGCCTTGATGCGGGTGCCAAACAAATTCATATAGATATAGAGGGTGCAGGAAACCAGCTAATCAAGGTGCGTGATGATGGTCATGGCATTCATCCCAACGATCTGGCTTTAGCATTAAGTAGACATGCCACCAGCAAATTAAATTCAAGTGAACAACTCCATCAAATTGCTAGTTTGGGCTTTAGGGGAGAAGCATTACCTAGTATCGCTTCCATTTCGCAACTCACGCTAAGTTCACGTCAGGACTCCAGCGAACATGCATGGCAAATTTCAGGAGAAAATGACAGCATTACGCCCATTACACACCCCGTCGGTACCAGCGTTGAAGTACGTGAATTATTCTTTAATGTCCCCGCACGTCGACGTTTTTTACGTGGCCATAAAACAGAATTACATCATATAAGCACAACCATTCAACGTTTAGCATTAAGTCATTTTGATGTCGGTTTTCAGTGCCAGCTTTCTAGCTCAAGTACACTGAAGTTACCCTCAGCGATTACACCTGAACAACAACAAAAACGCATTGCTAAAATCTGTGGTAAAGCCTTTATTAATAATAGCATCTACCTAAAACAGCAATATGATGCTATTGAATTGGAAGGTTGGATAGCTACCCCAGATGGTCATCGCCCCCAAACTGATGCACAGTTTTTTTTCATTAACGGCCGAGTAATACGGGATCGCGTTATCAATCATGCTATTCGTCAAGCCTATAACGATTATATCCCTGCTGGTCGATACCCTGCTTTCGTTCTTTATCTTTCGATGCCACTGGATCGTGTCGACATTAATGTTCACCCAACTAAACACGAAGTTAGATTCCATGATGCAAGACTCATTCACGGTCTAATTACCAAAGCAATACAAGAAACCTTAACGCATTCACAAGCGCAACCATCAACTGTTGCAACACATCACCACCAAGGTAAACAACCCCAAACTAAGTCTTCTGAAATAGCTGAAACACCTGCAGCTTATTCCTTTCCTAGTCTAGAAAAATTATCAAGCCCATCATTTAATAGTGCTGCTAACAATGTCCTGTTTCAGCGCTACCTCATCACACAAATAGAAAATAAAACATGGCTTATCGATCTGCAGCAAGCTGAACTAAATCAGCGTCAACAACAATTTCAACAAGCCTTAGCAAATAACAACTTAAGTTCTAGACCTATTCTAGTACCGATTCAAATAGATCTAAAACCTGAAAAAATGATGACAATTCAACAAAACCAAAAAATACTGGCTGAGTTTGGTTTTCAATTTATTCCCACTCAGGACTCATTAACTATAAAAGCTATTCCTAGCTTATTTTCAAATGCTGACCTGATGCCACTTATCAATAATATAGCTAATGAAATAAACCATGATATGACTAGAGATGAATTAGGACAGGTGCTTAAAAAGTACCTGCCAATTACCCAAATAAATAATCCCGAACAAGCCCAAATTATTCTAAATCAACTTTCTTCAGAAGACTTAAACTCGCCTTGGTGCCATGAACTAAGCGAGGACGCATTCCACACGTTTTTATCAGCTTAAAATAGTCGCAAACTTTATTGCTAGTGTAGTTCAATCTTATGTCATACAACTCGTGCTATATAACATCACTATTAGAAAAATAGTCAAAAAACCCCTATTTCCAATATCTTAACTAGCCTTACAACAAACCCGCCGTGACAAGCCAAACATGACACTACTTGACTCGGAAGCCCACAACAGGTTTAATACGCGACCTTGATGGCTCGATAGCTCAGTCGGTAGAGCAAGGGATTGAAAATCCCTGTGTCCCTGGTTCGATTCCAGGTCGAGCCACCATCAAATTCAAAGCCTCAGCTAGTTCACACTGCTGGGGCTTTTTTTGTCACGGTATTCCCAAAAGGATAACTTTCACACTATTATGTACTTATATCTATCTAACTTAAATCTAAAGAGTAATAGTCAATATGAGCACGGATTCCATTCAATTTAGTGTATTTATTAAGGCTATCCTAGACACCATTGATGCCAATGCAGAGGAAGTGGCTGAGTTAGATCGTGCTATTGGTGATGGTGACCATGTTATTAATTTACAACGTGGTTTAGCCGCATTAGACAACATCGCTAGCGAGTTGGATGCTTTAGATTGGTCGGCTGCATTAATGAAAGTCGGCATGACGTTGATGTCTACAATGGGCGGTGCTTCAGGCTCTTTATTTGGTACTCTATTTATCAGCATGGCTAAAACAGCAAAAGGCCAGGAATTAAATACCGACAACCTTGCTCAATCGTTTTCTCAAGGTGTCGAGTCTGTAAAACAACGTGGTAAAGCTGATATCGGTGAAAAGACTATGTTGGATACTCTGATTCCTGCTGCCAAAACTTTACAGCAACAAGTTGACGCTAATGCTGAACTTAAACTATTGCTTGATGCTGTTTGTCAGCAAGCGATCACCGGCATGGAATCAACTAAAGATCTTCTAGCCACTAAAGGTAGGGCTTCCTTTCTAGGAGAGCGGGCCATTGGTCATATTGATGCTGGTGCCAGAACTAGTCAGCTCATGATTTGCGCCATTGCTGACACACTTACTAACTAGGTAATAATTACCAATTTAAACTCGCAGTATGGACTGGTGCATCCCACAGTTTAGTAAATTCATCGTTCATCACTGTCACCGTAATCGAGCAGCCTGCCATATCCAGTGATGTAGTGTAATTACCCACCAGTGATCTAATGACCTCAACACCACGCTGTTGCCAATAGGCTTCGGCTAATTCGTACACGGCGTATAGCTCCATCATCGGTGTCGCGCCAAAACCGTTAATGTGTAGTAATATTTTTTGCCCAGATGTGATGTTGAGATCAGCCTCTATCACTAAGGCAAGTTGTTCGACAATCTCACTAGCACTTTTGATTGCAATTGTTTCAATACCGCGTTCGCCATGAATACCTACTCCCATTTCAATTTCATTATCAGCAATATCAAAAGTCGGTTTACCTTGTGCAGGTACAGTACAACTCGTTAAAGCAACGCCCATTGAAGCCGTCGCCTTATTCACTCGATCGCCCAAGGACTGACAAGTTGCTAAATCGGCACCAACTTCTGCTGCAGCACCCACGATTTTTTCGACAATTAATGTCCCTGCAACCCCTCTCCTCCCGGTGCTGTGATTCGCTGGTAAAGAAACATCATCACACACTAAGACTGTGGCACTCTCACCCTCTAACATCTCAGTGGCAATTTCAAAGTTCATGACATCACCCGCATAGTTTTTGACTATAAATAAGACCCCAGCTCCGGTATCCACTGCTTCAGCAGCAGCCATCATTTGATCTGGTGTTGGTGAAGTAAAAATTTGTCCTGGACAAGCTGCATCCAACATACCTCGACCTACTAAGCCTGTATGCAAGGGTTCATGGCCTGAACCGCCACCAGAGATTAATGCGACCTTACCTTGGGAAAGCGCTTTGCGGCTGATAAAGTAAGGCTGCGTTGTCAAGTTAACAATATCACTGTGCGCTTTAGCAAAGCCATTTAAACTTTCGCCCAATAAGCTTTCAACATCATTCATCAACTTTTTCATTATTGTCTCTCCAATTCTTTATTCAAATAAGCCTGTCGTAGTGTCTCTGCTACTTCCTGGATGTTACGCATCACCCATGTTGGCTGATAATCAAGTTTTGCTAACTCTTGCTCCGTCGATATACCAGTGAGCACCAATATACTTCTGATCCCAGCATTAACAGCACCTAAAATATCGGTATTCAAGCGGTCACCAATCGCAATTATTTTGCTTGGTTCCATGCCTAATGTCTCGAATGCTTGTTGATATAAAATCGGTTCTGGTTTACCAATACTGACTGCCTTTACACCTGTTACTGCTTCTAATGCTGCAATAGTGCCACCATTGCCCATTACATCGCCAAGTTCAGTGGGCAATGTTGTATCTGCATTGGTCGCAAAAAATTGCGCCCCGGCATTAATATTTAACGTAGCAGTTGCTAATTTATCCCAGCTTAATTGGCGGTCTAAACCGGACACGACTAAATCCGCTTTTTTACCATCGTCAAGCTGATAAAGATCGGTCAACACAAAACCCTGTTCGGTCAGCGGTTGTCTCAGACCATCTTCACCAATCATAAAAACACGACGTTTATCCAAGGGTTGATGTTTAGCAAGATAAGTTGCAGTGGCCATGCTAGAAGTGAGTATCTGATCCCTTGTCACTGATACACCCATCGAAGCTAGTTTATCGATATACTGTTGCTGCGTTAAGCTAGCATTGTTCGTAGCTAGAACAAAAGGTATCGCAAGATCACGCAAAGTATCAAAAAAATAGGTGAGACCGTCAATAGGGTTATTACCGTGCCAAAGCACGCCATCCATATCAATGATTAGCCCTTCAACGTCATCAAGTTGCTCCATAATTACCTATTCTCATTATTATTCTGTAGACATGCCAGGCTGACATAAGACGACACAGCTTGGCATATTTCAAATCACTGTGTCCAGAATATAAGCATGAAAATATTCTGTCTATTCCTACCCTAAATTGACATGTCTTGTGCTATTACTATATAGTCTCTCGGCGTATTTTCAGCGTAAGAACAAAATTAACTAACTTAATTAGGAGCATGTCAACATGGCAAAAGCACTTATCCAAATGGCGCTAGATTCTCTAGATTTTGATGCAACAATCGCACTTGCAGAGCAAGTAGCACCATACGTTGACATCTTAGAAATTGGTACGCCTTGTATCAAATACAACGGTCTTGAATTAGTAACAGCTTTAAAAGCTAAATTCCCAGAAAAATTAATCCTTGTTGACCTTAAAACAATGGATGCTGGTGAATACGAAGCGACACCATTCTACGAAGCAGGTGGCGATATCTGTACTGTACTAGGTGTATCTGATAAAGCAACAATGGGCGGCGTAATCAAAGCAGCTAACGCTAACAACGCAGAAGCGCAAATTGACTTAATCAGTGTTAAAGATAAAGCTGCAACTGCAACTGAAGCTGCAGCAAACGGCGCACAAATCATCGGTGTTCACACTGGTCTTGACGCTCAAGCAGCAGGCCAAACACCTTTTGCTGATTTAAGCATGATTGCTGGTCTTAACTTAGGTGTTCGCATCTCAGTTGCTGGTGGTATCAACAAAGATACTATCCAAGACACAGTACGTGCTGGCGCAACAATCGTTGTTGTTGGTGCAGCAATCTATGGTGCTGATTCTCCAGCAGACTCTGCTAAAGAATTACGTGCTTTAGTAGACGCAGCATAATTTATAGCTAAGCTATAAAATAGAAAAAATAAAAAGGCGGGTGCTTTCACCCGCCTTTTTGCTATTTGTACGATATAAAATAACTGTTTATTGAGCATGCAGTTATTAAATCACTTGCTGAATACGGATATTAACCACTCACAAAACAGTTGAGCATTCCACAGAAAGCCCAAACATAGTAAGATAGTCGTCTTACTCTATAGAAAATACGCTGAGCAAGCGAATAACAACAAAGGTATTACAAATGAGCGAAAAAGGTTTCTTGTCTTCGATATGTGGCATGCTTAAAGGTCTGTTTTCGTCGGACACCAAACAAAATCAACCACAAGCTACTTACGTTCCCCCAGCCTCAACCCCTGAAGCTGTTGCTGAACCAGAAATTGAAACAGCTAAAGCTGAACCTGTTGCCCCAGTCGAGCAAGAAGTTGCTGCTGAACCCGTTGTAGAAAAAGATGCGTCAGTACTTACAACCGTTGAACAATACATTCAGAATTTAGCCAGCAAAGCATCAAGCATGACTTCTGTCGAGCGCTATATTCTTAATTTGGCTTCTAGTCAGCAAGCCATGACCAGTGTTGAACGTTATATACAAAACAAAGCATCTCAAGCAACGACAATGACCAGTGTTGAGCGTTACATCCAAAATATTGCTTCAACACCCAACACAAGCATGACCAGTGTTGAACGCTATATTCAAAATAACGCTAACTGCACGCAAGCGATAACTAGTGTTGAACGCTATATTCGTAACAAATCTAAAGCTAAACAAATGACCAGTGTAGAGAAATATATCCAAGGACTTTCATAAAACGCTGAAAAGTCCCATTACAAAGGTCAACCAGAACACTATATTTCTGACGGTCGATATAAATTATGTCACCCTCAGCTTTTTTAACTTTAAATAATTAGGAAGGTATTTTTAACATGGCAAATCTACTTGATCAACTTAAAGGAATGACGGTTGTTGTTGCCGATACTGGTGATATCGAAGCAATCGAAAAATTTACGCCGCGTGATGCAACAACAAACCCATCACTTATCACTGCAGCAGCACAAATGCCTCAGTACCAAAGCATTGTTGATGACACACTAAAAGGTGCACGCGAAACTGTCGGTGCTGGCGCGTCAGCTTCTGAAGTTGTCACTCTCGCTTTTGATCGTCTTGCTGTCTCTTTCGGTCTTAAAATCTTAGACATCGTTCCTCAACGTGTTTCAACTGAAGTCGATGCACGTTTGTCTTATGATACAGATGCAACAATTGCAAAAGGCCGTGACCTTATTGCACAATATGAAGCAGCTGGTGTTTCACGTGAACGTATTCTGATCAAAATTGCTGCTACATGGGAAGGTATCCAAGCAGCGAAAGTACTAGAAGAAGAAGGTATCCATACAAATCTAACTTTAGTATTTGGTCTTCACCAAGCAATTGCTTGTGCTGAAAATGGTATCCAACTTATTTCACCATTCGTTGGTCGTATCCTAGATTGGTACAAAAAAGACACCGGTACAGAATCATATGCAGCACATGAAGATCCAGGTGTTGTTTCTGTAACAGCTATCTACAACTACTTTAAAAAATTTGGTTATGACACAGAAGTTATGGGTGCAAGCTTCCGTAACTTAGGCGAGATCACAGAGTTAGCTGGTGTTGATTTATTAACAATCTCTCCAGGATTGCTTGATGAGCTACAATCAACTGAAGGTGATTTACCTCGCAAACTTTCTGTAGAGCAAGCAAAAGCCTCTGATATTGCTAAAATCAATATGGATAAAGCGACATTTGATGCAATGCACGCTGAAGATCGTATGGCAACAGAGAAACTATCTGAAGGTATCGATGGCTTTGCAAAAGCGTTAGAAGCTTTAGAAGAATTATTGGCTAACCGCCTAGCAGAACTAGAAGCTTAGTCCTCTATTAACTGCAAATACAGTCTGCCTAAGTCATATGCATTATGTATGATTTAGGCTTACTTTTTATCCCTGACTCCAATTGACATTGGGCAGGAACATGAACTATAGTTCTAGGTCGCGCATTGACGTGATCAGACACAAAAACACTACTTTAGGAGTATGAAAATGGCAGAAATTCAAATGGCTCTAGATTCTCTAGACTTTGACGCAACAATGGCTTTAGCAGAACAAGTTGCACCTTATGTTGATATTCTAGAAATCGGTACACCATGTATCAAATATAACGGCCTTAAACTTGTAAAAGCTTTAAAAGCTGCGCACCCAGACAAGAAAATCCTAGTTGACCTTAAAACAATGGATGCTGGTGAATACGAAGCGACACCTTTCTATGAAGCTGGTGGCAATATCTGTACTGTACTTGGTGCAGCAGACATGGCGACAATCAACGGTGTTATCAAAGCAGCAAATGCTAACGGTGCTGAAGCTCAAATCGATTTAATCGGTGTTGAAGATAAAGCAGCAGTTGCTCAAGCAGCAGCAGCAAATGGCGCACAAATCATCGGTGTTCACACTGGTCTTGACGCTCAAGCAGCTGGTGGAACACCTTTTGCTGACTTAGCTATGATCGCTGATCTTGGCATGGATGTTAAAATCTCTGTAGCTGGTGGTATCAACAAAGATACAATCCAAAGCACTGTTCAAGCTGGTGCAGCAATCGTTGTTGTTGGCGCGGCTATCTATGGCGCACCTTCTCCAGCAGATTCAGCTAAAGAACTACGTGCTTTAGTTGACGCAGCATAAGGAATAAAACAATGCATCGTGATCTACTCTTAAATAAAATCACTGATATCCTTGGTGATACTGATGATTCACTCGAAGCTTCTTTAGTTTCGATGTGTGATGACGCCAAACGCATCTTTATTACAGGTGCAGGTCGCTCAAAACTGGTTGGAAACTTCCTAGGGATGAGGTTGATGCACAGTGGTTACACTGTCTATGTTCAAGGTGAAATCAGTACACCAAGTATCCGTGAAGGCGATTTATTAATCGTAATTTCGGGTTCTGGTGAAACTGCTCAGCTTGTTTCTTTTGCCAATAAAGCTAAATCTGAAGGCGCTAAAGTGGTTTTGATTTGTTCAAAATCTCGCTCAACGATTGGTGATTTGGCAGATAAAACTATTCAAATTGGTAATGATGATAGCTTCTACGTGACTAAAGGCATGCCTATGGGCACGATGTTTGAACTATCAACATTAATTTTCTTGGAAGCTATTGTTTCTCACTTAATCCATGAGAAAGGCATTCCAGAAGAAGAAATGAGATATAGACACGCCAATATGGAATAATCACTTTTCCTAAGAAAACAAAAAAACGGGTAGTTGCAAAACTACTCGTTTTTTTTTGTTTGTCATTTTGGCCTCGAAACACATTAGAGCTAATTTACACATCAAGGTATAATAATGCTCCCTGAAATAACGCAATAACAAACTACTTCCAATGACAACTGCACAAACACTCTACGACAAATTATGGCAACAACATGTAGTCCGAGCCGATGAGGATGGTACTACTCTCTTGTATATTGATCGCCAACTTGTCCATGAAGTGACTTCTCCTCAAGCCTTTGAAGGTTTGCGTTTAGCTAATAGAAAACCTCATCGACTTGATTCTATTTTAGCAACGCCCGATCATAACGTTCCCACAAACCATCGTGAACAAGGTATCGCAGATCCCGTTTCCCGACTACAAGTAGAAACATTAGATAAAAACTGCAAAGACTTTGGCGTCACCGAATTTACTTTAAGTGATATCCGCCAAGGTATCGTTCATGTTGTTGGTCCTGAACAAGGCGCAACGCTCCCAGGAATGACCGTTGTCTGCGGTGATTCCCATACATCAACACATGGTGCGTTTGGTGCGTTGGCATTTGGTATTGGTACATCTGAAGTTGAGCACGTACTCGCAACACAATGCCTAATCCAGAAAAAAGCAAAAAACATGTTGATCCGTGTCGATGGTCAGGCTAGGAATGGTGTAACAGCAAAAGATATCGTACTCGCTATTATAGGAAAGCTCGGCACAGCAGGTGGTACTGGCTACACAATTGAATTTGCTGGCGAAGCGATCCAAGCATTAAGCATGGAAGGTCGAATGACCGTTTGTAATATGACAATTGAAGCAGGTGCGCGTGCAGGGCTTATCGCTGTAGATGACGTCACGATTGATTACTTAAAAGGTCGCCCTTTTGCACCAAAAGAAGAACACTGGCAGCAAGCTATGAACGCATGGCAAGATCTTCACAGCGACGATGGTGCTGTTTTTGATAAAACGCTTGTCTTAGATGCATCAAAAATCAAACCTCAGGTCACTTGGGGCACATCACCTGAAATGGTTGTATCTGTTGACAGCAATATTCCTGATCCATCAACTGAAATAGATGAAGTAAAGCGTAATGGAATGGAAAAAGCACTGCAGTATATGGGCTTAAAACCGAACCAAGCCATTACTGATATTCAACTTGACCGTGTTTTTATAGGGTCCTGTACGAATTCACGTATTGAAGATTTACGCCAAGCTGCCGCTGCTATCAAAGGTGGAAAAGTCGCCAGCACATTAAAACAAGCTTTGGTTGTTCCTGGCTCAGGTTTAGTTAAACAACAAGCTGAGCAAGAAGGTTTAGACAACATTTTCACAGAAGCTGGATTTGAGTGGCGCGATCCTGGCTGTTCTATGTGTCTAGCAATGAATGCAGATCGCTTGGAGTCAGGCGAGCATTGCGCATCGACTTCTAATCGCAATTTTGAAGGTCGACAAGGGCTTGGTGGCCGTACTCATTTGGTCAGTCCCGCAATGGCCGCCGCTGCCGCTATATCAGGCCATTTTGTCGATATTTCACAATAGCGCTAAAAAAGTAACGTTTTTAGCTCTCTACTTGTTCTTCAGCATCATAAACCCTAATACAGTCTCGTCCCGACATCTTTGCTCTATACATGGCACTATCAGCCAATTCAAACAGACTATTTAGATTGTATTTATTATCATGCTCTTTCACTGTCGCAATACCGATACTGACAGTAATATGAATATTATCTGGCTTAAACTGTGTAAGTCGTTTTTGGATACGTTCCATCAATGCATACGCTGTTGACTCATCACAATTAGATAGCAAGAAAACAAATTCCTCACTGGCCCAACGCGCAATAATATCTTCATCGCGGACAAAGCGTTTTAGCCACACTCCAAATTCAGCAAGCACTTTATCGCCTATTTGATAACCTCTAGTTTCATTAATGGTTTTAAAGTGATCGATATCCATCACCGCCATTGAAAGCGGTCTGCTAAAGCGTTCGGCCTCACTAAAATATTTACCTGCAAATTCACGTAATGCGTGTCTATTAAACAGCTGTGTGAGTTCATCCAACATAGCCAGACTATATAAAGAAGCCTGTTGAGATCGAAGTTCAACCATTTGCTGATAGCTCAATACATGATTAAAGACACGTTGACGCAATTCTTCTCTGATAACCGGTTTCGCGACGTAATCACTGACGCCAAGATGGAATAGCTCTATTTTACGTGACTTATTATCAAAGCCTGATGTTGCAATAATTGGCACTGGACCATGCTGACCTTGTAGTCGCCCAATCTTTCTAACAAGGGTGATACCACTCATAGCACCTTCAAGCATGATATCGGTAATGACAAGATCATAATGGCCAGAACGAAATGCTTCCCACGCCCCTTCACCATTGGTATAAGAATCAACATCCAGTCCCATATCAGTGAGTAAATCTATAATAATTTCTTGCAGAACTTGTGAGTCTTCGATAAATAAAACACGGCCACTTAACTGTCGAACTTCCCGCTCGACAAGCCGCTTTATGTAAATCTCAAGTTCAGTTAAGTCTTTCTTGTCAAAAACATCGGTCGCACCAGCAAGTAATGCTTGCTTAAGCATTCTTGGATTATCATCGTCTGCCGCTAAAATAATGACCGATACAAAGTCATAGCTAGATATAGCACGTAATTTACTGCAAAATTCGCTACCACTGATATCTATATCGGTATCGCTACAGCAAACTAAGTTAAAGCGTGTTTGTTGGGCAAGTTTAAGACCTTCATGCCCAGAATCAGTGACCTTAACTGACATACCTGATTGTTCAAGCAGGTTTTGAATCTTATTTCTTGATGAAGCATCACCATCAATTAATAGGGCATCTAACTTACGCATTACATACCCTCAAAAACCACATTGTTCTTATATTTATTGTTGTTATCATTACTCTTCATCCTTGTTGAAGCAATTGTTGCGTAAAGCTGGTTCTTAAATAAAACCCTTTGGGGTTAATTTTTTCTTCCAAACCATATTCAGAAATACCCTTTGCGACAATATGGCTATTTGCTGCTTTGGGTCTTATTTGTAAATAATCACCCTCTTTTGCCGTTATCTCTGACTGCTCGCCTAATACTACTCGATCCATTAATGACTCCCAATCGCGCTGTAATACCACCTCTTGCTCGACACTAGGTTTCCATAATATAGCTTGTCCAATATATCGTTGTGCTAATGGAATCTCTGCATCAGCCTCAATCGGTATCCACAACACATGGCTTAATTTACGCCTTAACCAGCTTTGATGCCAGTTTAATTCACCATTTTGTTGCATGGAAACGGTACAAACGTAAGTCGACTCTTTTGGTTGTCCCTGCCTGTTAATGGGTAAGGTTTTCAACTCAATCGCCAGCTGAGTAAAGTCTGGTTCAGCCTGATTACCTGCATCAGCACCTAAAGCCTCTTCTATTAACGCTCCAACCCAACCTTTATAGCGACGTAAATCAACTGGTGTCTGCCAACCTAATTTTGCAGAAACTTGCCCCAGCGTCTTACCAGTAAGCTGCTGGCATCGTGCCAGTAATTCATCTTGTGTCTTTGGTGGCAACATTTTTATATTTTGACTCGTTGAGAACCGTATCAAACATTCTACAAGCATGATAACCTAACGCACTTTAATCTGCCTACTCTAGCTGTTCTAACGTGAAAGCACTTTCTATCCGTAACTTAACCAAGACTTATCTTAAAGGGCCCATGGCTTTAAAAGGTATCGATCTTGATGTAGAACAAGGCGACTTTTTTGCCCTGCTCGGACCAAATGGTGCAGGAAAATCAACCACGATTGGTATTGTCACATCGTTAATTACTAAAACCTCTGGTGAAGTTAAAATTTTTGACATTGATTTATCCACATCACCGGAGAAGGCAAAGTCATATCTTGGGCTAGTACCACAGGAATTTAATTTCAATGGTTTTGAGCAAGTTGAGAATATCTTGCTCACACAAGCAGGTTATTATGGTATTCCTAAAAAGGAAGCAGCGCCACGGGTGGAACAACTCCTCCATCAACTTGATTTATGGGATAAGCGTTTCACACCATCCCGCTCGCTCTCAGGCGGTATGAAACGACGCCTAATGATAGCTAGAGCACTTGTTCACCAGCCAAAACTACTTATTCTTGATGAGCCTACAGCAGGTGTTGATATCGAACTACGTCGTTCTATGTGGCAATTTTTGCAAGAAATCAATGCGCAAGGCACAACCATTATTTTAACAACCCACTATTTAGAAGAAGCTGAAAACTTATGCCGTAATATTGCCATCATTGACCACGGCAGCATTATTGAAAACACAGATATGAAATCTTTACTCAATCGTCTTGATAAAGAAGTTTTCATTCTCGACCTCAAACAGCCATTGCCAGACAATATCGATCTCTCTGGTTTAGCAATACACCAGCTTGATAGTAAAACCTTAGAATTAGAATTAAAGCGTGATGACATTATCAATAATATTTTCACACGATTAACGCAACAGGGCATTGAAATTAGCAGCATGAAAAATAAAGCCAATCGCCTTGAAGAACTCTTCCTAGCACTGGTCGATAGAACGAGTCCCAACGTATGAAGGCACCAGAAGTCCATCACTGGGTAGCATTTACAACCTTATTAACTCGTGAGATCAGACGTTTCATTCGTATTTGGCCACAAACACTGCTGCCACCCGCTATCACAATGACTTTATATTTTATTATCTTTGGTAATTTAATCGGTAGTCGAATTGGTGAAATGAGTGGCTTTAGCTATATGGAATATATTGCACCCGGTATCATTATGATGGCCGTAATAAATAATGCTTACGCCAATGTTGCCTCATCGTTCTTTAGTGCTAAATTTCAAAACCATATTGAAGAATTACTGGTTGCACCTATCCCCAACTATCTAATCCTTGTTGGCTATATTGCGGGCGGTGCCGCTCGTGGTTTACTCGTTGGATTGATTGTCACACTCGTATCGCTGTTTTTTACCACGCTGCCAATCCAACACATTTTCATTACACTATCAATGGTTGTGCTCAGCGCCATCATGTTTGCACTAGGCGGTTTTATTAATGCGATCTATGCCAAAAACTTCGACGAAATTGCTATTATCCCGACTTTTATTCTGACGCCATTAACCTATCTAGGTGGTATCTTTTATTCTATTGATTTATTACCTGACTTTTGGCAACAAGCCTCTTTATTCAACCCAATTTTATATATGGTCAATGCCTTTCGCTATGGCATGTTAGGCGTCTCAGATATCCCCGTCAGCATCGCCTTTAGTATTATCATATTCTGTATTATTGGACTCAGCAGTTTTGCGCTCTATTTACTCAACAAAGGCACTGGGCTCCGGCACTAAAGCCAAAGCTTGCTCTACTACCTCAAGTCTTGCTCCTTTTAAATGGGCATTTTCACTTAAATAGCGTCGCCAAGCTTTTGCACCGGGCTGGCCTTGAAATAAACCTAATAAATGTCGTGTGATAGATTTAAGTGACCGCCCCATCGCCATACGCTGACTAATATAGGGCAACATTTTCTCAACCACTTCATGACGAGATAAGCCTTGATCTGCCTGACCAAACACAGTGCTATCAGCTGTGGCTAAACTATAAGGATCATGATAAACAACCCTGCCTAACATCGTACCGTCAACATGCTGCAAATGCGCTTGCACATCGTCCAATGTTTGAATACCGCCATTCACTGAAACTTGCAACTCAGGATAATCTTTTTTAATGTCATATACTCGCTGATAATTCAGGGGGGGAATATCCCGATTCTCCTTTGGGCTTAAACCTGATAACCACGCCTTACGCGCATGTAAGATAAATGTCTTACACCCTGCGTCAGAAACAGATTCAATAAACTGTGTTAGGAATTCATAGCTATCTTGTTCATCAATCCCTAATCGTGTTTTCACCGTTACAGGAATCTTAACTTTCGCCTGCATCGCTGCCACACTTTCAGCCACCAACTGTGGTTCAGCCATCAAACATGCGCCAAACATCCCTGACTGCACGCGATCACTCGGGCAACCCACATTAATATTCACCTCATCGTAGCCCCAGTCTTCTGCCATCACTGCACATTCTGCTAAATCAGCGGGGTTTGATCCACCCAACTGTAATGACAATGGACCTTCGACCTCATCATGCGCCAAAAACCGCGCCCGGTCGCCATGAATTAAAGCTCCCGTCGTGACCATTTCGGTATATAACAAACTCTGCCGTGAGATTTGGCGTATAAAATAGCGAAAATCACGATTCGTCCACTCCAACATAGGCGCAACGGACAAACGGTGAGCCAAATTAATATGTTGATTTTCAGCCTTCATAGCACTCACATAAAAAGTATAATTGTTCTATTTTCTCAAATACCAGCGTAAAAAACTGTTTTAGATAATAATTAATCTCTATGAAACCGCTCCTCATTGATAATCTATCCGTTAAAGTCATTAAAAGTAAGCGTCGAAAAACGGTCGCTATTAAGGTTGTTGATGAAATAGTATCTATCCATATTCCAGAAAAGCTACCACTACTTATTGCTGAAGCGTTTGTTACGAAAAAGGCATCTTGGATTAAAAAGAAGTTACAACAACAATCACAAAGACTTGCCAATGAAAAGCAATTCATCGAAGGTGAGCAACTTCAATTCTTAGGACAAAATTACACTTTAAAGTTAACAAAAGCATCTGGGCCAATCAGCATCTCTCAAACGATTAACGACATTATTTGCCAAGGTAGGCCGCAAAACTTAAATTTCAAATCAATTCGTAACGCATTAATAACGTGGTATAGAGCACAAGCAACAGAGTATCTAACAAAGCGCACACAATTATTAGCAAAGCAGACACGATTAGACACAGGTGATATCACTGTCAAAAGTTATAAGGCTCGTTGGGGCAGTTGTAATGTAAAGGGTGATCTTCAGTATAACTGGAAACTGATTCTTGCTTCGCCAGCCATCATCGACTACGTCATTATTCATGAGTTATGTCATACCAGGCATCACAATCATTCGAAAGCATTTTGGCAATTAGTTGAACAACTGTGCCCTGATTTTAAGACCGCTAGGCAATGGCTAAAAGCAAATGGTTATCTACTCACCATTTAAAGATTGCCTAGTAAACTTGTCTTTAAGACCACACCTGTAATAATATAGCTGAACTATGAATAAGGAGCGCTGCGACAGGGTTACCCTGCTAGGCTTATTCAAACAAAGATTCTAACCGCGCTCATTATTAAAAATTAATAATAATGAGCTGTGCCACCTGTTTGTACTCTATCCCACAAACTGCCCACACTCATTATTTCAGTAATGAGGCATATATTTATATATGAGTAATCGTACAATTTTCACTTCCGAATCCGTTTCAGAAGGACACCCAGACAAGGTCGCAGATCAAATTTCTGACGCCATCTTAGATGAGATCTTACGTCAGGATCCTGATGCTCGTGTTGCGTGTGAGACATTAATTAAAACAGGTGCCGCTATTGTTGCAGGTGAAATTACCACCTCGGCATGGGTAGATTTAGATGACGTAGTTCGCAAAACCATTACCGATATTGGCTATAACAGTTCAGATGTCGGTTTTGATGGCCAAACATGTGCTGTTATGTCACTTATTGGTAAACAATCTAGTGATATCGCGATGGGAGTCGATCGTTCCACTCCCGAAGATCAAGGTGCGGGCGATCAAGGTCTCATGTTTGGTTATGCCAGCAATGAAACTGATGTGCTTATGCCAGCACCTATTACCTACGCCCATAGACTGGTCAAACGACAAGCTGAAGTTCGCAAAAGTGGTACTTTGCCATGGCTTCGTCCTGATGCGAAGAGTCAAGTCACTTTTATTTATGAAGACGGAAAACCAGTAGCCATTGATGCCGTTGTCTTATCTACTCAGCATAATCCTGATATCTCACAAAAAGAATTACGTGATGCGGTAATGGAGGTCATTATTGAACCAACATTACCTAGAAAATGGCTACAAAATACAAAATTCCATATCAATCCAACAGGCCAGTTTATTACCGGTGGCCCCGTAGGAGATGCCGGCCTAACCGGACGTAAAATTATCGTTGATACCTACGGCGGCATGGCTCGTCATGGTGGTGGTGCATTCTCAGGTAAAGATCCTTCTAAAGTCGATCGTAGTGCTGCTTACGCTGGCCGCTACGTGGCTAAAAATATCGTTGCCGCTGGTTTAGCCAATCGTTGTGAAATTCAAATTTCTTATGCCATCGGTGTTGCTGAACCCACTTCAATCAGTATTGACACATTTGGTACTGGCAAAGTGAGTGATAGTAAAATAGAAACCTTAGTAAGAGAGCATTTCGATCTAAGACCGGTTGGTTTGGTAAAAATGCTAGATCTCATTCGCCCAATTTACCATGCGACGGCAGCTTACGGTCATTTTGGCCGCGAAGAAGCAGAGTTCTCCTGGGAGCGCACTAACCGAGCAGATACATTACGAGATGCTGCAGGCATCTAAATTTTATACACCAAGGATACATAATGACTTCGCCCATAGAAAACTTGAGCCCCGACTATAAAGTCGCAGATATCAGTCTTGCTGATTGGGGTAAAAAAGAAATCAAAATAGCAGAAACTGAAATGCCTGGACTCATGGCTATTCGTGAAGAATATGCTGGTCAGAAACCATTAGCAGGTGCGCGTATTGCCGGTTGTCTACATATGACAATACAAACTGCAGTACTGATAGAAACACTTACTGATCTTGGTGCGGAAGTCCGCTGGTCATCATGCAATATCTTTTCAACTCAAGATCAAGCTGCTGCAGCAATTGCTGCCCAAGCTATCCCTGTTTTTGCATGGAAAGGTGAAACAGAAGAAGAAGCTGTATGGTGCATCCGTCAGACTATTTATGGTCCAGAAGGTTGGAGACCCAACCTCATATTAGATGATGGCGGCGATCTTACTCAAATCATGCATGATGAATGTCCAGAGTTGTTAACAGATGTAAAGGGCCTATCAGAAGAAACAACGACAGGTGTTCATCGTTTATATGAAATGATGAAAGATGGCAGCTTAAAAGTACCTGCTATTAATGTAAATGACTCTGTCACCAAATCTAAATTCGATAATTTATATGGCTGTCGAGAATCACTATTAGATGGTATCAAAAGAGCAACTGACGTCATGGTTGCCGGTAAAATCTGTGTCGTTTTAGGTTATGGTGATGTAGGTAAAGGCTGTGCCCAAGCATTTAAGGGTATGGGTGCAACGGTGATGGTGACAGAAATCGATCCTATTTGTGCATTACAAGCTGCGATGGAAGGTTATCGCGTAGTTGATATGGACGAAGTCGCAAATTTTGGTGATATTTTTGTTACCACAACTGGTAATGTTCGTGTCATTACTCATGACCATATGAAAGCAATGAAAAATGAGGCTATCGTTTGTAATATCGGTCACTTTGATTCAGAAATAGACGTCGCGTCACTACGCCAATATCAATGGGAAAATGTTAAACCTCAAGTTGATCAAGTTATTTTTCCTGATGATAAACGTATTACGCTACTGGCAGAGGGTCGATTAGTAAATCTAGGCTGTGCTACTGGCCACCCAAGTTTTGTCATGTCCGCCTCGTTTAGTAACCAAGTTATGGCTCAAATTGAACTATGGCATAACAGTGATAACTACAAAAACGAAGTGTATGTGCTACCTAAATCACTCGATGAGAAAGTGGCTCGTTTACATCTAAACAAAATTGGTGCGAGTTTAACGGAGTTAACTGATGAGCAAGCTACTTACCTGAATCTAGCTAAAACTGGCCCATATAAACCAGACCATTATCGTTATTAAGGCTAGTAGAATAAGTGTTTTTAACCTATATTCGGTAAATATATGACAACAGATATCATACTTAGCTGCGAATTTTTCCCACCTAAGACTGAAACAGGTATCAGCAACCTTATTGAGACACGTAAAAATTTAGCTGTTATAAAACCCGAATATTATTCCGTTACTTTTGGCGCTGGCGGTTCGACGCAAGACAATACACTTGAAGCTGTCATTGATATTCAAAATGCGAGTTCAATGACAGGGATTGCTGCTGCACCTCATTTATCCTGTGTCGGTTCTTCAGCGCCCCGAATATTGGACTTACTCAACCAATATCGTGCTAATGGTATTGAGCGTATTGTCGCCCTACGCGGCGACTTACCTTCAGGGACACGTGCTGCAGGTGATTTTCGTTATGCCAATGAATTAATCGATTTTATTCGTAAAGAAACAGGTGATCATTTCACCATAGAAGTAGCTTGTTATCCAGAGGTGCACCCACAAGCAAACTCAGCCCAACATGATCTAACTAATTTTAAGCGTAAAGTCGATGCTGGTGCTAATACTGCCATCACCCAATATTTTTATAATATTGACGCATACTATTATTTTCTAGATCGTTGCCAGCGTAATGGTATCAATATTCCAATTGTCCCTGGCATCATGCCGATCAACAACTTCTCACAATTGGCTCGTTTCTCTGATAACTGTGGTGCCGAAATTCCACGATGGCTACGTAGGCGTCTGGAAGAATTTTATGATGATACGGCGTCGCTACAAGCTTTTACTTTAGACTTTTTAACCGAATTCACCCAAAAACTGATTGAGTCTGGTGTACCTGGCTTACATTTTTACACCATGAATAAAACTGATCCGATCTTGACGGTTTGTCAGCGTTTAGGCCTGACGCACTAATATCACTTAACAACTATGAATTATTTTTCAGATTCATTGGCGGCAGCGTTTGGGCTTATTGCTTCTTTCGACCAAGCGCTTTACCAGATTGTTTTAACCTCGGTAGGCATCTCCCTTATCGCCGCGATTATCGCAGCAGCTCTAGCGATCCCTGCAGGCATCGTGATGGCGCTCAATCAATTTGCCGGCAAACAGTTTCTACAAAGTATTCTTAATACTTTAATGGCAATGCCAACCGTTGTTATTGGTTTATTACTTTATGGCTTGTTTAGTCGGCTCGGACCGCTAGGACATCTCGAATTATTGTACACACCAACAGCGATTATCATTGCCGAATCTATCCTAATTTTCCCGATTATGATGAATCTTGCCATTGCCGCAGTTACATCCGCAGACCCTCGTCTCGTTCCTACTTTAATCAGTTTAGGTGCTAAGCCTAAAAATCTGAGTATTCAAGTCGCCAAGCAAACACGTTTCATCATGTTAGCCGCTGTTATCACCGGATTTGGGCGTGCGATTGGCGAAGTGGGTGCCGCTATGATGCTCGGTGGTAATATCGAAGGTTACACGCGAACTATGACAACCGCGATCGCCCTCGAAACCAGTAAGGGTGAATTCGAAATGGGACTCGCTTTGGGGCTTTTATTACTTATTATCGCCTTTGTTATTAATTTCCTTTTGTCGTGGTTACAAAGGGTTAAACCATGACTAATGCCTATCAACTCAGCGATATCCAAGTGTATCGCCAACAAAAATGCATTCTTGATATCCCTGAACTAGAAATTCAGCATAATCAATGTATAGCTTTACTCGGTGATAATGGTGCTGGGAAATCAACACTTCTGGATCTATTGGCATTTCTCCATCGTCCTGAACAAGGTTCAATAAAACTTAATGGTGATGTTGTTAACCGCTCTCTTTCAGTTGCTCAGCGTCGCTGTATTGGCTACGTTAGTCAGCAACCTTTCTTACTCTCAGGAACAATAACTGACAACATCCGTTTGGCACTTAAACTACAAGGTGTTGAGCCAAAGCAATACGACAAACTAATTACACAAGCACTAGATCAAGTCAGCCTCACCCCCCTCGCTGACCAGACTGCCAGCACATTATCTGGTGGCCAATTAAAAAGAGCGGCTATTGCTAGAGCCATTGCCCACCAACCGAGTGTTTTATTGCTTGATGAACCTTTTTCGCATCTAGATCAAAGTCATATTAAGCAACTTGAAAACATTATTGAACAACTTGCACAACAATCTAGCAAGACGATTATCTTCTCGACACACGATAGATTACAGGGCGCAGCATTAGCCGATACGACGATAAACCTTGTTCATGGAACCGTTACTAAAAGTCCTTTGATTAATCTATTTCATGGTCAGCTCAATGGTCATGTGTTCGATACGGGCCATTTGCAAATTCACACCACCAATCAACAACCTCACGCTAAGCATATTGCCATTGATCCCGATGAAATTATTATCTCGCCAAAGGTGCTAGATTCAAGCATGCGCAACCATTTTCGCGGCCGCCTTATAGCGATAACCGAAGAAGCTACGACTATCAGATTAACCGTTGATTGTGGTGAACGTTTCCACGCTTTAATTAGCCCTGAATCCTTGAATAGCCTTAATTTAAAGTTAGGTGATATGATTTATCTGAGCTTCAAATCAACTGCAGTCAGCGTCTTTTAGAGACAAGCCATCAATTCTAAAAAAAGCTATATGCAGTGGCATATTTTTTGCGGTAACATGATCATATGAATGTTATGTTTTATCAGAAAAGCCCGTGAAACCATCGTTACAACTCCGTGTTGGACAAAGCCTATCGATGACACCCCAGTTGCAACAAGCGATCCGCTTGTTGCAACTATCATCGATTGAGCTACAAGCAGAAATTCAAGAAGCGCTAGAAACAAATCCGTTACTAGAAGTGGAAGAAAACATTGAATTTGATAATAATGTATCCGCTCAACAAACTGATGATGAAACACACGATTCAGTTCATCAAGATACCTCTGAGCTAGAACATACCGATATTCCCGATGAATTAGCAACAGATAGTCAATGGGAAGATACCTTTGATCACCAACCTGTCAGCGCGCCTCCCAGTAATAGTCAAATAGTCGACAATAGTTTAGAACGAGATAACGAAGATGAAAGTAGCCAAAGCTTACAAGAGCACTTACTTTGGCAAATGCGTCTCACACCTTTTACAGATCTTGAACAAGCCATTGCAACCATCATTATTGATGGTATTGAAGAAGACGGTTACTTAAAGACTTCGCTTGAAGATATACAACAGGCACTTGGCGAAGACAATTTTGCTGATATTGATGAAATTGAAGCTGTTTTGCATCGAGTTCAACACTTTGATCCTGTCGGCGTTGCTGCTAGAGATCTTAGAGAATGTTTGCTTATTCAATTACGCCTGATTAATCCAGGTGCAGAACACATTGAATTGTTGACAACATTAATTGACCAATACTTGGATACGCTTGCAAAAAGAGATTATTTACAAATTAAACGTGCTTTAAAAATAAATGATCAGCAACTGACAGAACTCGTGAGATTAATCCAATTACTTAACCCTAGACCAGGCGCTCAAGTCCAATCAGATAAAACCGAATATATAGTTCCCGATGTCTATGTCAGAAAAATAAATAACCGTTGGCAACTATCACTCAACCCTGATAACGCCCCAAAACTACACGTTGCCGAACATTATGCACAACTGATTAAGCGTGCCGATAACAGTTCAGCAAACACCTATTTAAAAAACAATCTGCAAGAAGCTCGATGGTTTTTAAAGAGCTTACAAAGTCGTAACGAAACTTTACTCAAAGTAACCCAAGCAATCATAGAACGCCAAACGGGCTTTTTAGAACATGGTGCAGAAGCTATGCGCCCGCTTGTTTTGCATAATATTGCAGAAGAAGTCGAGATGCATGAATCCACCATTTCGCGTGTGACGACACGTAAATATTTGCATACCCCGCGCGGTATTTTTGAGTTGAAATACTTTTTTTCAAGCCATGTCAGTACCGATAGTGGTGGGGAGTGTTCAGCAACTGCTATTCGCGCTATTATCAAAAAGCTAGTGTTGGCTGAAAACCCACAAAAACCACTCAGCGATAGTAAAATTGCTGATATCCTAGGAGACCAGGGTATCAATGTTGCACGAAGGACCATTGCTAAATATCGTGAAACATTGGCAATACCGCCATCGAATGAGCGTAAACGACTGGTGTAAACCAGTTTCATTGACTAATAGGAGTGAATAATTATGCAGTTAAACCTCAGTGGACAACATATTGAAATCACCGATAGCCTTCGCGATCACGTCAATAATAAATTTGAGAAATTGACACGTCACTTTGATCGCATGACCAATGTACACGTCATTCTGACTGTCGAAAAACAAAGACAAAAAGCAGAAGCGACTGTCCATGTTAGCGGTGCGGATCTATTTGCCTCTGATGAAAATGAAAATATGTATACTGCCATTGAACATTTAGTCAGCAAGCTAGATCGACAAATCATAAAACATAAAGACAAAATGAATAACCACCGTCAAGCCGATGGTGCCGATATGAAACACAATGCAGGTTAAGTAAGGTAATTCAATGCTGATCGCTTCACTACTCGTAGATGCCAATAATATTTTTTGTAAAGATGATTCAATTACGAGTAAAAAACGGTTAATTGAAACCATAAGTGACCATTTAGCAGCCTCTACTAAGGCCCTCACTGCCAATAAAATCTTTCAAGTCCTTGTTGAACGTGAACGACTAGGCACGACCGGTTTGGGTAGAGGCGTTGCTATACCGCATGCGCGGGTTCCTGGAATCACACGCACGATAGGCACACTGATGACGCTAGCAGAACCCATTGATTATGAAGCAGCGGATAATGAACCTGTTGATATTATATTTGGCCTACTAGTACCTGATGAAGGTGATGATTATCACTTACAGCATCTCGCTAGACTCGCCGCTCTTTTTAGAGATAAAGACATCTGTCAAGCTATTCGAGAACATGATGATCCCGAAAAGCTTTTTGATTTCTTATTATCTATCGATGATGATTAAATGAGTTATGAAATCAGCTAAGTCAACTAAAAGTCATCATGGCGTTCTTATCAATATCTTTAACAAAGGGGTATTATTAACAGGCCATGCGGGAATAGGAAAAAGTAGTTTAGCGTTAGAACTCATCGGGGCTGGCCATCAATTAATAGCTGACGATATTGTAGACTTCCATCTTGATAGCAATGATACCGTTATTGGTACTTGTCCAACCATGTTAGAAGGTCTCCTCCACACCCGAGAACTAGGCCTTATTCCAATCGAAAATTTATTTGGACCACATGCTTGGCAATCACAAGCAAAGCTTGATTATGTCATTAATATCCAAGAAAACCATCATCAAAAAAGTGCATTAAACCCTGTACTTGAACAACAACGAGTTTGTGGTAAGGCAATACCAAAATTAATTCTTTCCTTGAATAACCCAGCATCATTAGCGGTGAGAATTACAACATGGTTACAGCTGCAGAATGTACCACAAAACACCGAAAATCTATTAAAACAGCGACAGAACAATGCCTGGTAACCGCTTAATTAACACCTAATTTATTTCGTTTAACTTGTCATAAGAGATCAGCAATGGCCGTTGGAATTTTACTTGTTTCTCATAATCAAATCGGTGTCGAAATGATCAATACCGCAAGGCAAATGTTATCTTGCCATTCACTGCCTACAAAAGTGATTTCTATCTCAATCCAAGACAATACCGACTATATTAGAGGACAACTTCAGCAGACATTGCAGGAAATTGACCAAGGTAGCGGCATTCTTATCCTGACTGATATGTTTGGCTCTACACCCAGCAATATTGCCTGTGATGTCTCAGAGCGCCATGATATTCGGATCGTTTCTGGGCTTAATTTGCCTATGCTCATCCGTGTTCTAAATTATCCGACACTCAGTTTAGAGCAATTAGAAGAAAAAGCGCTCAGCGGTGGTCAAGAAGGCATTGCACGTTGCCATCATACCGGTACGATGCCATGATTGAAGAAAACCTTCTTATTATCAATAAATTAGGTATGCATGCACGTGCAGCAGCCAAATTCGTGACCACAGCATCACAGTTCCAGTCTGATATTCAGGTTGCTCGTAATGGCCGTATAGTCAATGGCAAAAGTATTATGGGACTGATGATGTTAGCCGCTGCTAAAGGGACAGAAATTAAAGTTCATATTCGTGGTGATGATGAACAACTTGCCTTCGAACAAATAGAACAACTCGTCAATGATTATTTTGGGGAAGGAGAATGACTCTCGAGCTTCAAGGTATTGGTGTTTCTAGAGGAATTGCAATAGGAAAAGCCCATATTCTTTTCCATAACCAACCTGATGTAAGAGAGTATTTGATCCCAGCATTTGAGATCGAACAAGAAGTTGACCGTTTGCTTAATGCAACCGAGAAAGCACGCGAACAACTAATGGAAATTCGTAAACATATTCCTGCAAATGCGCCCACTGACGTAACATCATTCATAGATACCCACATCTTGATGTTAAACGATTCGTCATTAACAACCGTACCATCAGACATGATACGCAGTAGGCGTTGTAATGCAGAGTGGGCACTTCAGTTACAGCGTGATGCCCTTATTAATGTCTTTAATGAGATGGATGATCCGTACCTACGTACACGGCGAGATGATGTTGATCATGTCGTTAATCGAATTCATCGAATTTTAGCCGATGAACAAGTGGCCGATCATGAGATTTCCGATGGTAGACTAAAAGGCCACATTATCATTGCTGAGGACTTAACCCCCGCCGATACTGTCCTTATGCAACATCAAGGTATCGCTGCATTCGTTACTGAACATGGTGGTACCACATCCCATACAACTATCCTTGCAAGAAGTCTCGGTATTCCAGCTATTGTTGGTATTGAATCAGTAAGAAGATATATCCAAGATAATGAATTACTTATCATAGATGGTGAACTAGGTACTGTCATAGCGGGTGCCGATCAAAAAACAATCAACGAATATCAGCAACGGTTGTTTAAGTTTAAGCAGCATATTGCTTCACTTAGCCGTTATAAATCACAAATAACCCAAACCAAAGACAACAAATCAATTAAGTTACTGGCAAATGCTGAATTACCAGATGATATTAAGATGATTAGTAATGCTGGTGCCGAGGGAATTGGTTTGTATAGAACTGAATTTCTCTATATGAACAGGTCTAGTCCTCCCGAAGAAGAGGAACAGCTAGCCGCCTATCGTGATGTCGTTGAAAGTATTGATGCACCTGTCACAATCCGTACATTCGATCTTGGTGCTGATAAAACTGTCGATGGTGGACGCAATATAGGTCAAACGGCAACCAACCCAGCACTAGGTTTACGTGCGATTCGCCTGTGTTTAAGTCAGCCTAATATGTTTAGAACTCAACTGAGAGCAATTTTGCGCGCATCCGCATTTGGTAAAGTTAAGATCATGTTCCCCATGATTTCAACACAACAAGAATTATTGCAGACTCAAACGCAGCTGCGAAATTGTAAGGAAGAGCTCACCAGAGAAGGCTTGGACTTCGACCCGTATATAGAAACGGGAGTAATGATCGAAATACCAGCTAGCGCTGTCTGTGCTGAAATGTTTGCCAAACAAGTAGATTTTCTATCGATCGGCACTAATGACTTAATCCAATACACATTGGCTATTGACCGTATTGATGATCAAGTCAATTATCTATACGACCCTTTGCACCCTGCTGTATTGAGGCTCATTTATATGACTTTACAAGCTGGTTCAAAGCACGATATTACTGTCTCCATGTGTGGTGAAATGGCTGGTGATCCCCGGTTTACTAGACTCTTACTTGCTATGGGGCTTGATACTTTTAGCATGCATCCGAATGCTATTTTAGAAATCAAACAAATTATCAATGAAACCGATTTAAGCAAGCTACCAGAAAATGCACTGCAAGTCTTAAACCTGAGTGATCCGTTCGAGACTGAGGCATTATTGCAGAAAATTAATAGTCGAAATTAAGTCTTTATAATATTAATCCTATTCAGTCCAGCCACAGCAGGCTAGAATATAGCGCAAATTCTTGCTCTACTAACTTCGGCCGTATTGGACTGGACTATGCCAGAACTCAATCAAGAACAAGCTATCACACAACCCATTCTTACGCTTACAGAAGCGGTAAAGAGTGGTCGTTTTGTGCGCATGCGTCGTTTGTTAGCGAGCTTACACCCTGCTGAGACTGCCCACCTATTAGAATCATTACCGCCGCAAGAGCGTAAAGTCTGCTGGCCCATCATCAATCCAGATCTGAGAGGTGATGTCCTTTCTTTCGTTGGTGAAGATGTTCGTGCTGATCTGATTCAATACATGGATACGGCTGACTTGATCAGTGCAACTGAAGATTTAGAAGCCGATGACGTAGCCGATATTCTTCAAATTTTACCTGACCATGTGATGCGAGAAGTTTTGCGCGCCATGGATACCCAACATCGCCGCCGTGTTGAAACTATTTTAGCGTACGACGAAAATACAGCTGGGGGATTAATGAACCCCGATGTTATTACTGTCCGTTCAGATATAACACTAGAAGTTGTTCTTCGTTATCTACGTATTTTGGGTGAACTTCCGCCAAATACAGACAGTGTTTACGTCGTCAATCATAATGACGAATATCTAGGCACTCTCTCGCTTTCTAAAATCGTTAGCCGCGGACGTTCTTTAACAGTCAATGAGGTGATGTCTCATCAAATAGAGGCCATAGAGGCAAAGACTGCAGATAGCGACGTCGCTCATCGTTTTGAAAAACACAACTTAATATCAGCACCTGTCGTCGATGATAATAACCATTTACTAGGTCGTATTACTATCGATGATGTGGTTGATGTTATCCGAGACGAGGCCGAACATTCAATGTTAAGTCTCGCCGGTTTAAGTGAAGATGAAGATACCTTTGCACCCGTAAGAAAAAGTATAAACCGTCGTTCTCTTTGGCTCGGTGTTAATTTATTAACAGCCTTCCTTGCAGCTTGGGTTATAGGGCTTTTTGATACAACGATTGAAAAGCAAGTCGCTTTAGCCGTACTCATGCCAATTGTTGCCAGTATGGGCGGAGTTGCAGGTAGCCAGACGCTCACTCTAGTTATTCGTTCAATGGCGCTAGGTCAACTCAATGAAAAAAACCAGCTATGGTTATTACGTAAAGAAATTATGGTCGGTGCAAGCAATGGCATCATCTGGGCAATCGCCATCGCTCTAGTGACCATCTTATGGTTTAACAGTCTTGCACTAGGGATATTGATTGGCACTGCTATTATTATTAATTTAATAGCTGCAGCCCTAGCAGGTGTTGCTATACCATTAATACTTAAAAAGTTTGGTAGTGACCCGGCCCTCTCTGGTGGTGTTCTTTTGACGACGGTAACCGACGTAGTAGGTTTTATGGCCTTCCTAGGATTTGCTACTCTATTTATCGTCTAGTTTTATTACTCTATTCATAACTCATAAATTTGGAAAAATACTATGTCAGGAAATAGTTTTGGAAAACTCTTCACTGTAACGACCTTTGGTGAAAGCCATGGACCTTCACTGGGTTGTATCGTTGATGGTTGTCCTCCAGGCTTAAGTTTAAGTGAAGAAGATTTACAAGGTGACCTTGATCGTCGCAAACCAGGTAAATCACGCCATGAAACTCAGCGTCGTGAAGCAGATCAAGTCAAAATCTTATCGGGGGTTTTTGAGGGTAAAACAACCGGTACCCCCATCGGTATGGTGATCGATAATACCGACCAACGATCTAAAGACTACGGCAATATCATGCATCAGTTCCGCCCTGCTCATGCTGATTACACCTACCATCAAAAATACGGTGTACGCGATTACCGAGGTGGTGGTCGTTCATCTGCACGCGAAACAGCCATGCGTGTCGCAGCAGGCGGAGTCGCAAAAAAATACCTCCGCGATCGTTACGGTATTGAAATCCAAGGCTATCTTGCCCAATTAGGTCCAATTAAAACAGAAAGGTTTGATTGGGATCATATGGATAATAGCGCCTTCTTTTGTCCTGACCCTGATAAAGAAGTAGAACTAGAAGCTTATATGGATGCCCTACGTAAAGAAGGTAACTCTATCGGTGCACGCATCAATGTTATCGCTCGTAATATGCCTCCAGGTCTCGGAGAGCCTATCTTTGATAGGCTCGATGCTGACATCGCACACGCTATGTTGAGTATCAATGCTGTAAAGGGTGTTGAATTAGGTGCAGGCTTTGATTCAGTGACCCAAAAAGGTACTGAACATCGTGATGAAATCACACCTGAAGGCTTCTTAAGTAATAATGCAGGCGGCGTATTAGGTGGTATTTCTAGTGGTCAAGATATCCTAGTGAGTATGGCATTAAAAGCCACATCAAGTTTACGACTTCCTGGGCGTAGTGTTGATACTCAAGGAAACCCCATAGAAGTTGTCACCCATGGTCGTCATGATCCTTGCGTAGGTATTAGAGCAACCCCAATTGCTGAAGCGATGCTTGCACTTGTACTCATGGATCACATATTGCGACATAGAGCGCAAAATTTTGACGTCACTACGGAGACACCGATCATCCCTGCCTCTACATGAGTCCATTAAAAAAGACTCCTTACTGGCGCTTATCCGGCTTTTACTTTTTCTACTTTGCTTCCCTGGGGGTTTTTGTACCTTACTGGGGCCTTTACCTTGAATGGAATCATTTCTCAGCTGATGAAATTGGTGAACTAACCGCCATCGTTTTATTAACGCGTGTAATTGCACCTTATATTTGGGGTTGGATTGCTGACCATAAAGGAAAGCGTATGCAAATTGTACGCTCGGCAAGCTTTATAGCGGCTATTGCATTCTCAGGTGTGTTACTAGGTAACAGTTACTTCTGGATAGCTGCAGTAATGTTGGTTTTTAGTTTCTTTTGGAATGCTATATTGCCACAGTTTGAAGCAACAACATTACAGCACCTGGGCGAACACAGTCATCATTACAGTAAAATCCGTGTTTGGGGTTCCATTGGTTTTATAGTCATCGTGATGCTTTTAGGGAGTTTATTTGAACACGTAAGCATCGAGATCATGCCTGTTGCCATGGTCATCACGTTATTAGGTATCTGGTTGATTAGCTTGAAAGTACCAGAATCATTGACCCGACATCTTAGCCTAGATCATCAGCCATTGATGTCGATATTAAAGCAACCGACAGTCATTGCTTTTCTTGTTATTTGCTTTTTAATGTTATTAAGCCATGGTCCCTATTACACTTTTTATAGTATCTACCTAGAGGATCATCAATATAGCCGGAGCCTTATCGGTCAATTATGGGCGCTAGGTGTCGTTGCAGAAGTCGTAGTCTTCTTATTTATGCATCGTTGGTTACCACGCTATGGTATACGTAAAGTGCTGCTACTCAGCCTACTGTTGTCAGCAATACGTTGGTTGATAATCGGCTTGTTCCCAGATCAACTATCCCTGTTACTCATTGCTCAATTACTTCATGCTGCCAGTTTCGGATCGTTTCATGTTGCTGCGATTGCATGGGTTCACCAACATTTTACTGGCAAACACCAGGGCCGTGGCCAAGCTTTATACAGTATGGCGGGCTTTGGTGCAGGAGGTGTAATCGGTAGCCTGTCCAGTGGTTATTTATGGGAAAACCCCGGCCCAACATTCACCTTTAGTCTGGCAGCAGCTGTCAGTATCATTGCTTATCTTATTGCTTTCCGCTGGCTTAAGGCTACTTAATTAGAAAGATAAAATATGGTAGTACTCACTAACTATTTTTGCACCTTTTGTTATATCACTTCTCTTATTCTCGTTAAACACCAGATAAAAAAATACCCAGACCTTATTGGGACTGGGTATTTAGTATAAAAGCCTGGCAGTGACCTACTTTCACATGGGAACTCCCACACTATCATCGGCGCTAAGTCGTTTCACTTCTGAGTTCGGGATGGGATCAGGTGGGACCAACTCGCTATGGCCGCCAGGCATAAGCGTCACTTAACTTAATTAAAAGCTAAGCATTATGAGAAAAACAAGTTATATAGAAGGTTATATATGCAGCAAAAACCAACCCAAACTTACTTGGGGTTATATGGTCAAGCCTCACGGGCAATTAGTACTGGTTAGCTTCACACGTTACCGTGCTTCCACACCCAGCCTATCAACGTCGTAGTCTTCAACGGCCCTTCAGGAGCTTAAAGCTCTGGGAAATCTAATCTTGAGGGGGGCTTCGCACTTAGATGCTTTCAGCGCTTATCCCGTCCGTACATAGCTACCGGGCAATGCCTTTGGCAAAACAACCCGAACACCAGGGGTACGTCCACTCCGGTCCTCTCGTACTAGGAGCAGCTCCTCTCAAATTTCCAACGCCCACGGCAGATAGGGACCGAACTGTCTCACGACGTTCTAAACCCAGCTCGCGTACCACTTTAAATGGCGAACAGCCATACCCTTGGGACCGGCTACAGCCCCAGGATGTGATGAGCCGACATCGAGGTGCCAAACACCGCCGTCGATGTGAACTCTTGGGCGGTATCAGCCTGTTATCCCCGGAGTACCTTTTATCCGTTGAGCGATGGCCCTTCCATTCAGAACCACCGGATCACTATGACCTACTTTCGTACCTGCTCCACGTGTCTGTGTCGCAGTCAAGCACACTTATGCCATTGCACTAACCGCATGATGTCCGACCATGCTTAGTGTACCTTCGTGCTCCTCCGTTACTCTTTGGGAGGAGACCGCCCCAGTCAAACTACCCACCATACACTGTCCCCAACCCCGATTAGGGGCCTAGGTTAGAACTCCAAACATACCAGGCTGGTATTTCAAGATTGGCTCCACCGCATCTAGCGACACGGTTTCAACGCCTCCCAGCTATCCTACACAGGTAGGTTCAAAGTTCAGTGCAAAGCTGTAGTAAAGGTTCACGGGGTCTTTCCGTCTAGCCGCGGGTATACGGCATCTTAACCGCAATTTCAATTTCACTGAGTCTCTGGTGGAGACAGTGTGGCCATCGTTACGCCATTCGTGCAGGTCGGAACTTACCCGACAAGGAATTTCGCTACCTTAGGACCGTTATAGTTACGGCCGCCGTTTACCGGGGCTTCGATCAAGAGCTTCTACAATAAAGTATAACCCCATCAATTAACCTTCCGGCACCGGGCAGGCGTCACACCCTATACGTCCTCTTGCGAGTTTGCAGAGTGCTGTGTTTTTAATAAACAGTCGCAGCCACCATTTCACTGCAACCTTATTCGGCTCCGCGAGCAAGTCGCTTCACCTATAAGGCACACCTTCTCCCGAAGTTACGGTGCTATTTTGCCTAGTTCCTTCACCAGAGTTCTCTCAAGCGCCTTGGAATTCTCATCCTATCCACCTGTGTCGGTTTGGGGTACGGTCACTTGTTACCTGAAGCTTAGAGACTTTTCCTGGAAGCAGGGTATCAATCACTTCGTCCAAAAGAGGACTCGTCATCACGCCTCAACTAAGCTCTCCGGATTTTCCTAAAGAGCACGTCTACACGCTTAAACACGAACAACCAATCTCGTGCTGATCTAACCTTCTCCGTCATCCCATCGCAGTAACAAGAGGTACTGGAATATTAACCAGTTTCCCATCGACTACGCATTTCTGCCTCGCCTTAGGGGCCGACTCACCCTGCTCCGATTAGCGTTGAGCAGGAAACCTTGGATTTTCGGCGTGGGGGCCTCTCACCCCCATTATCGTTACTCATGTCAGCATTCGCACTTCTGATACGTCCACAAACCCTTACAGGTCCGCTTCATCCGCTTACAGAACGCTCCTCTACCATGCCATAAATGGCATCCATAGCTTCGGTATACAACTTAAGCCCCGGTAAATCTTCCGCGCAGGCCGACTCGACTAGTGAGCTATTACGCTTTCTTTAAAGGGTGGCTGCTTCTAAGCCAACCTCCTAGCTGTCTGGGCCTTCCCACTTCGTTTTCCACTGAGTTGTAATTTTGGGACCTTAGCTGATGGTCTGGGTTGTTTCCCTTTCCACGACGGACGTTATCACCCGCCGTGTGTCTCCCGTGATTGCACTTCTTGGTATTCGGAGTTTGCATCGGGTTGGTAAGTCGGGATGACCCCCTAGCCGAAACAGTGCTCTACCCCCAAGAGTGAGACACGAGGCGCTACCTAAATAGCTTTCGAGGAGAACCAGCTATCTCCTGGCTTGATTAGCCTTTCACTCCGATCCACAGCTCATCCCCGCATTTTTCAACATACGTGGGTTCGGGCCTCCAGTAGGTGTTACCCCACCTTCACCCTGGCCATGGATAGATCGCCAGGTTTCGGGTCTAATCCATGCAACTATTCGCCCTATTAAGACTCGGTTTCCCTGCGCCTCCCCTATTCGGTTAAGCTCGCTACATAAATTAAGTCGCTGACCCATTATACAAAAGGTACGCAGTCACATAACAAGTATGCTCCCACTGCTTGTACGCACACGGTTTCAGGTTCTATTTCACTCCCCTCAACGGGGTTCTTTTCGCCTTTCCCTCACGGTACTAGTTCACTATCGGTCGATAAGTAGTATTTAGCCTTGGAGGATGGTCCCCCCATGTTCAGACAAGGTTTCTCGTGCCCCGCCCTACTTGTCGCAAGCCTAGTACCAATAACGCATTTTCGTGTACGGGACTATCACCCTCTATCGTTAGTCTTCCCAGACTATTCCACTAATACATTATCTATCACTTGCAGGCTGTTTCCCGTTCGCTCGCCGCTACTTAGGAAATCTCGGTTGATTTCTTTTCCTCCGGGTACTTAGATGTTTCAGTTCTCCGG
>Ga0209199_1000139_pt1:0-40000 | contig 112778 bp, 109 predicted proteins | sample COGITO_mtgs_1105_7_FD_184805 | JGI IMG/M metagenome (GOLD analysis project Ga0209199, IMG submission 184805) | Pelagic marine microbial communities from North Sea - COGITO_mtgs_110523 (SPAdes) (version 2) | ecosystem: Environmental > Aquatic > Marine > Epipelagic ... | reverse complement strand
AACAAAGAAGCGAGAATTATACAGACTCTCACTAGCCTGTCAACGCGTCATTTTCGATTAATTTAAATTAAGATTTAAAATCAGAAATAAAACATTAAAAATGTAAATTTGGTGGGCCGTCCGCGACTCGAACGCGGGACCATCGGATTAAAAGTCCGGTGCTCTACCAACTGAGCTAACGGCCCAAACCAAGCGCGAAATAATACCTCATTTGACAGAAATGGCAAGCCCTATGACAATAAAAATCATGAACTTCTATATAAGAGGCTTGTTATGGCTGTTATCATTAAACCTAATAAATCAACTTATACAAACGCTTTACAGTATGCAGAGCTATTACGTGACGTTGATAATGACCAACATCATATTGCCCACACTATTCTTTATCTGGCGGAGCGCAACCAAAAACTTGAGGCTGTGGTTAAGGCCGCTCAGGCCTATATTAAATTTGGTCAGGACCCTCAATTGCACACTGATTTAGTCAAACAACTCGAACATTTTGATGGTTATGAAGTAGAGGTTGAAACCATGGAAGGGGCTAAATTTGGGTTAGATCAATCCTGATATCGCGTTGGATCTTTGATACCGGCTTGCTCGAAGCCTTGCTGCCTAAACCGACAAGAATCACAGCGACCACACGCTCGGCCCTCTTTATCAGCCTGATAACAGGATACTGTTTGGCTATAATCAATCCCCAACTTGCTACCATGCTGAATAATTTCTGCTTTTGTCATTTCAATCAGTGGAGCTTGAATAGACAACTTCTGTCCTTCTACTCCTGCTTTAGTCGCTAGGTTAGCTAGTTGCTCAAAAGCATTGATATATTCAGGTCTGCAATCTGGGTAACCTGAGTAATCAACTGCATTGACACCAACAAAGATGGCTTGAGCTTGCAATACCTCAGCCCATGCTAATGCAATTGATAAAAAAACAGTGTTCCTAGCAGGTACATAAGTAATAGGAATACCTACTTGGTGATCTTCGGGCACGGCAATCTCATTGTCGGTAAGTGCTGAACCACCTATCGCTCGTAAATCTATCGGTATTATTTTATGTTCTACAGCTGCCATTGATTTGGATAGTTTTTCAGCAGCAAGTAACTCTGTACTATGTCTTTGCCCATAATCAAAGCTCAATGTGTAACAGGTAAAACCTTGTTCTTTTGCAATAGCTAAGGCGGTCACTGAATCAAGACCACCCGATAATAAAACTACGGCCTTTTTCATCGTCCTTTTTCCTCACCCCATAAATACTTATGCAATTGAACCTGCATTCGTACAGGCAAATTATCATCAATGATCCATTGAGCCAGATCTGCTGGTTCTAATTCACCATGAATTGGAGAAAATAAAATTTCACAGCATTTCTCTAGACCAAATATAGATATCTGCTGGCAAGCCCAGTCATAATCATTACGATCACAAATAACGAATTTAATTTGATCCGTTTGTTTGAGATGCTCAATGTTTTGGTATCTATTTTTACTCTGCTCACCTGAAGCCGGCGTTTTTAAATCCATGACACAAACAACGCGAGGATCGATATTGGCTATATCTAGGGCACCACTGGTTTCAAGAGACACTTCATAACCTTGGTCACATAATGCTGACAACAGATCTGGGCAGTTTTTTTGGGCTAGTGGCTCTCCACCTGTTACGGTGACGTAACGCGGCTTATAAGCGCCCACTTGCTCAACAATATCGCTAATGGCCATCTTCTCGCCGCCATGAAAGGCATATTCTGTATCACAGAAACTACAGCGCAATGGGCAACCTGTTAAGCGAACAAAAACAGTTGGTAAGCCAACGGTTCTCGTTTCGCCTTGCAAGGAATAAAAAATCTCGGTGACGCGACACTGCATAAAACCAGCCTAGTTCTTCTTAGCGTGTTTGTTGATTGATTCTATCTAATCTGACTTTCGCTAAGCGAGCCGCTGATGTATTTGAATAGTTTTCAATCACTTTAGTTAAAGTCGCTTTCGCTACATCAACCTGACCTAATTCATATTGGCTGAAACCCAGCTTAAGTGTTGCATCAGCCACTTTACTGCTAATCGGGAATTTATTAATGACCGTTTCAAACGCAACAATCGCTGCATCAAAGTTTCTTAGAACATACTGAGCTTCACCCTGCCAATAATAAGTATTGGGTAAATAATGACTATTTGGGTATTGCTCAGGGAAAGCAGACAAAGCTGTAATGGCTTGTCCATACTGGCCGCTGCGCAATGTTTGTAATGCTGCTTGGTACGCTGCTTCGCCATTCTCTACTGCTACTGGGGACTCGTCAGGCACTTGAGCTGTAGATGTAACAGGCTCAACAGGCGTGATTATATTTGGCTGTTCGACTACCGTTGTTGAAACAGGACTATCAGTCATCACTTTTGGTAATGTGGTATCAGCAGGTTCTATTGCAGTGGGTGGCGTAGATGATGGCATTTGGGTCGATAAACGCTGATCCAAATCAATATACATTTCGCGTTGACGGCGTTGCATTGATTCAAGCTCATGACGTAATGATTCATTATCACCATTTAAACGTTGCACTTCATTTTGCAGCTGATCAACACGGCCTAATAACGACACCAAACCTTGACCTTTAATGATCCGTTCTAGACGTTCTATCTTTTCTAACAATAAGGCTTCATCAGCACGAACTGTATTTGCCATCAATGGCGATAAGATCAAAGCCACAACTAGGGCTTTTTTTGCCATTATTTTCATTTTTTAACGTCCTAAATAGATTATTTCAACACGGCGGTTATTCTGCCAATTCGCTTCGCCATCGCCTTCATTCTGTGGGCGTTCTTCGCCAAAACTCGTTACTTGAAACTGTTTAATATCAGCGCCTTGTAACATTAAGATTTGTCTTATAGCTAAAGCACGACGTTCACCCAAAGCAAGGTTATACTCCCGTGAACCACGATCATCGGTATGTCCTTCAAGACGAACCGATGCATTTTGATTCTCTGCTAAATAGATGCCATGTGCTTCTAAGGTTATTTGGTCTTGTTGCCTTACCGCACTGCTATCGTATTCAAAATAGACGACGCGATTTGATAAAGGACTTGCTGGATCATCAAGCTCATCACCTTGGAAGTTACCACCACCTGCAATAACATGCGCTTCAGCACCATCACCCATTCCTGTTCCAGAAGCATTACCACCATCAACACCACTTGCATTGGCGCTGCGGTCCTCGACAACAACGCCATCTTCCGTTCCTAGATCATCGTCATCATTAATACCTAAGGTGCTACAGCCTGAAAGCCATACCAGTGATAATAGCGCTACATTTAATTTGGTTAATTTCATTGGAAACACTCCTGATAATTAGTTACTTTCTAATTGGCGACCAAGCTGGTTCACGAACATCAATACCGGCTTCACCTAAACGCTGATGGATACGGCCATCAACGGAAACTGCTGCTAATACACCCTTACCATTTTGCTCGGTAGCATACAGGATCATACGACCATTTGGCGCAAAGCTTGGTGATTCATCACTGCCACTTTCCGTCAATACTTGTATTGCTCCTGATGTTAAATCTTGTACGGCAATATAGAACTTGCCTCTTTCTGCATGAACCATCGCTAAAAAATGACCATCTGGCGACAAATCGGGTGAGGCATTATAAGCACCTTCAAAAGTCAGCCGTTTAGCTCGACCGCCGTCAGCAGGCACTTTATAAATTTGCGGGCGGCCACCTCTGTCTGAAGTAAACACAAGCGATCTACCATCTGGTGTCCAAACTGCTTCGGTATCAATAGATTGAGAACTGTGGGTGACTTTAATTAATTCATTACTGGCGATATCTAAAACATAAATTTCCGGATTGCCGGTTTTCGATAAAGTCACTGCCAATTTTTTACCATCTGGAGACCAAGCAGGTGCACTATTTAAGCCTTTGAATGCAGCGACAGAACGCCGTTGCCCACTTTGCATCTGTTGAACAAAAACTTCGGCACGGCCATTTTCAAATGAGACATAACTAAGACGTTCACCTTCTGGAGACCAACTTGGCGATAGTATTGGCTGACGTGATTGCAATACTGTTCTTGGACTTGCACCATCGGAATCGGAAACTTGCAGTGCATAACGTTTGCTGCCATCTGCATTATTCAAAACCGTTACAAAGGCAAGCCGCGTTGAGAAAACACCTTGTTCACCTGTTAAGCTCTGGTAGACCTGATCGGCTATTTGATGTGCCAGTCGTCTTAAGCCAGAAGCCGGGACTTGGTAGCGCTTACCCACTAATTGTTGTGCTTTGTAGACATCAAACAACTGAAACTGTACTTGATACATTTCGCCATCCGAACTACTTACTTTCCCTATCAATAAACCCTCTGAGCGTAGTAGCCGCCAATCTTTAAAATTAATTTCGCCTTTCTCATGTGGCGAAGAGATTAAATCTTGTTTTGGCAAAGGTGCAAAGCGTCCACTACGAGCTAAATCATTTCTAATGACTTCGGAAATATCTTCAGGTGGTGCAAAACCTTCACTACCAAAAGGTACGACAGCAATAGGTAAGGCAGCTTCTGATCCACCCGTTATCTCAATGACTAATTCCGCATGTGCTTGCCAAGGTAATAATACGGCCAGTAAGCAAATCAATCTCCACCCTAGTTTGATCATTCTTTATTCCTCTATTCCGGCCTAAAAATAAATGTGAAATTACGCAAAACGGTCGCCGCTTTAGGATCACTCGGTTGAGGTAATGGTGCGGCTTTATAAACGGCTGTTTCTGCAGAACGGTCAAAAACGGCATTACCACTACTTTTCACAACACTGACTTGTCTGACATCACCACCAGGTAACAAACTCACATTCAAAGTGCACTGCAAACCTCTCTGTGCATTGACAGGTTTAATCCAATAACGTTTCACTTGTTGTTGAATCACAATCGAATATTGGTCAACAATATCATCAACTCTTTTTTGCTCATCGGCTCTTGCTTCAGCAGCAAGAGCATCTTGCATCAACTTATCGGCTTCTCTCCTTTTGGCTTCTTCAGCTTCTTTGCGCTTCCTTTCTTGTTCAGCTTTACGTTTTTTCTCTTCAGCTGCTTTTCTTTGTTGTTCTTCTTTTTTCTTGCGTTCTGCTTCTGCCTTACGTTTTTTTTCTTCGGCCGCTTTTCTTTCTTGTTCTTGTTTTAATTGACGAGCTTGTTCTTCTTTTTGTTTTTTTTCTGCGGCTAATTTCTCTTTTTTAACTTTTTCTGCACGTAGTTTTTCTTGTTCGGCCTGTTTGCGTTCTTGTTCCAGTTGTTTTTGTTTGTCTTTTTCTAGCTGTCGTTTTTGTTCTGCTAATTTTTCTTGTTCAATTTTCTCAAGACGCTCACGTTCTTTATTTTCTTGTTCTTGTTTTTCTTGCTCTAATTTTTTAGCAATTTCCGCCTGTTTTTCAAGCTCTATTTGCTTAGTTTTTTCTTCTGCTTCTCGACGTCGCTTTATATCTTCCAGAACGGTCGCTTCATCTAGTACAGTCGCCTGCACAATATCCACTCTTGCTGGTGTTACCTCTCTTGGCGTATCAAAACCAATCCCCACTACCAGCACAACGACTAAAATAATGTGCAGGGCTAGCGCATAACTACTGGCAATAACATTTTCGATCCAGCTTTTTTTAGCTGGCTGTTTACGTTTAGTTTCCATCCTGCTCCGGCTGCTGGGTAATCAACCCGACACTCGGGGCACCAGCCTGTTGCAACAGGGCCATTAACTCAACAACACGGCCGTAATTAACTGTACTGTCACCTCTTACCATCACTTCTGTTTTAGGACTCCGCCCTAGCACAGCTGCAACTTTTGCTTGTAATTGCTCTGTCTCAATTGGTTGATCTTGCTTATCACCAACAGCAAGGTAATAAAGACCATCGCCATCAACAGTGACGACTAATGGTTCACTATCATCTTCATTAGGGTCGACTGGGTTTGCACTGGCCTGCGGCAGATCCACTTTGACCCCTTGCGTTAGCATTGGCGCCGTAATCATAAAGATGATAAGCAATACCAACATAACGTCGATGTAGGGCACGACATTGATTTCAGCCATTGGTCTGCGCCGTTGTCTTTGACTTTTACCTGCCACGGTGATGACCCAAATTAATCATGTTGTCGTTGTAATATAGAAGAAAACTCTTCTAGAAATGTATCGTAGCGATTTATTAAACGTTCTACTTCATGCGAATAACGGTTATAAGCAATAACCGCTGGGATAGCCGCGAATAAACCCATGGCAGTCGCAATCAAGGCTTCGGCGATTCCCGGTGCAACCATATTTAGGCTGGCTTGCTGAACATTTCCTAGCGCTATAAATGAATTCATAATGCCCCATACTGTGCCAAACAGACCTATATAAGGACTTGTTGAACCAGCTGTTGCCAAAAAGGGTAATGAGGTATCTAGCTGATCAATCTCACGAGCAAGAGAAATTCGCATCACACGTTGTGCACCATCCAGTACCGATCCTGAATCAGGTGCTGATTTTTTTAAACGAACAAACTCTTTAAAACCAACCTCGAATATTCCCTCCATACCTCGGCTGGCATGTGGTCTTGACGAGATATCTTCATAAAGTTTATTTAATTCATTACCTGACCAAAACTTATCTTCAAATGAATCAGCGTCTAGCTTAGCTTGAATTAATTCTGTCCGTTTTTTAAATATCAACATCCAGGAATAAAGCGAGATGACCAACAAGGCCAACATCACCAGTTTCACTAATAGACTAGCTTCTGATATTAGCGTTATCAAAGAGAGATCAGCATTCACCTTGCATCCTCGTTATCATAAATGAAGGTATCGACATGGGTCGAAAACCATTGGAATTTAAACAAGCCACTTTGACCTCTGCCTTGCATAACAGTTCACCGTCCCTCAGTACTTTTTGATCAAATTGTATACTGGCACCCGCGACTTTAAGTATTTCACTTTGCACTAGCAAAGCATCATTAAATCGAGCTGGGCGTTTAAAATTCATATTGAGCGAATGAACAGCAAAAATACAGTGGTGTTGGCCCATCAATTCATTTTGCTCAAAACCTAAACTACGTAGCCATTCTGTACGTGCCCGTTCCATAAAGTTCAAGTAATTCGAATGATAAACAACGCCACCACTGTCTGTATCTTCATAATAAACACGTACTGGCCAATCGAATTTATCCACCATCAAATGCATCCGTTTGTGCTGAATCAGGCGTCAAGCCGAGATGTAACCAAGCTCTTTTTGTGGCGACACGGCCTCTAGGTGTTCTCATAATAAAACCTTCTTGAATAAGATAAGGTTCTAGTACGTCTTCAATCGTACCTCGTTCTTCACCAATAGCTGCTGCCAAATTATCAATGCCAACAGGGCCACCATCAAACTTCTCAATAATGGCTTGTAATAGTTTTCTATCCAACATATCAAAACCATTATCATCAACGTCGAGTAAGTTTAGCGCCTGTCTTGCTACTTCTAAGGTAATTTGACCATCAAATTTAACTTCTGCGTAGTCACGCACGCGTCTTAATAAGCGGTTTGCAATACGAGGCGTGCCACGTGAACGGCGAGCAATTTCTGCCGCACCACTCTCATCCAAATTGACACCGAAAATACGTGCACTACGCTGAACAATCGTACTTAGGTCGTTCGCGTTATAGAATTCTAGGCGTTGAACAATGCCAAAACGATCACGCAATGGCGATGTCAGTGAGCCTGCACGCGTGGTCGCACCCACAAGCGTAAATGGTTCTAAATCAAGTTTGATCGATCGTGCAGCGGGCCCTTCACCAATCATAATATCAAGCTGATAGTCTTCCATCGCCGGATACAGTACTTCTTCTACAATGGGGCTTAAACGATGGATTTCATCGACGAACAGAACATCATTGGGTTCAAGATTGGTCAGCAACGCCGCCAAATCACCTGGCCTCTCTAATACAGGCCCCGATGTTTGTTTTAGATTAACACCCATTTCATTGGCAATAATATGAGCAAGTGTCGTTTTTCCTAGACCTGGCGGACCAAAAATAAGCGTGTGATCAAGTGATTCACTGCGATTTCTTGCTGCAGCGACAAATAACTCCATTTGCTCCTTAACTGCTGGCTGGCCAATATAATCGCTCAGGCGAGCTGGCCTAATCGCTTGGTCCTGATGTTCTTCATCCATTTTAGCTATGGCTGATATAAAGCGATCTTCCATTGGCTAACCCTCTATAAGTAGAATGGAATAAGAGTAAATAATTGGCTTCATGTTATACGCCTATTTGTTCTGTAATGCCTGTCTGATTAAATCTTCGGTATTCAATCCGTCAGAATCCACACTACGAATCATTTTATCGGCTTCATTGGCCTTATAGCCCAGTGCTACTAGGGCTTCAATCGCTTCGCTCTTAGCACCTGCTAACATTGCAGCCTCAGTTCTGACCGGTTTTAAGCCCATTTCGGCACTCACTTCTTTTAAGCGATCGCGCATTTCTATTATTAAACGCTCGGCTGTTTTCTTTCCCACGCCAGGTAAACGAGTCAAGCTAGCAGCATCACCTTCTTGAACACTCCGGGCAAAATCATCAACATCACTCCCTGATAATATCGTCAATGCTAATTTAGCACCAACACCATTTACCTTGAGGAGGCTTCTAAACAGTACCCGTTCACGTGTTGTCGAAAAGCCATACAATAACTGAGCATCCTCGCGGACAATGAGGTGGGTGTATAAGCTAACTTCAGTATCAATATCAGGCAAGTTACAAAATGTAGACATCGGTGCTGCCACTTCATAGCCAACACCTTGGACGTCCAATACGAGATCAGGCGCTTGTTTTTCAAGAATGATACCGCGTAATCGACCAATCATCTGCCGTAGCGTCCCCCACGACGAGACGTTCTCATGCCTTCAGGCAATTTGTTATTTTTGGGACCGCCAACATTAGCAAAATTAGCGTGTGTAACAGCGCAAGCTAGCGCGTCAGCCGCATCTTCCTCCAATGGTTCTGACAAAGACAAGATAATCGACATCATGTATTGCACCTGATCTTTTTTAGCGTGACCATTACCAACAACCGCTTTTTTAATTTGTGTTGCACTATATTCAGCCACACTCAAGTTGCGACTGACGCCTGCACAAATTGCTGCACCTCTGGCTTGACCTAATTTTAAAGCAGAATCCGCATTTTTGTGTAAAAACACTTTTTCAATCGCCATCATCTCTGGTTGATAGCGTTCAATAAGATCCGTCAACCCTTCAAAAATCTGGCGTAGTCGTTCAGGGAAATCACCGTCACCCACCATTAAGCGACCGTTAACAATATGTTTTATTTTGCGACCTTCAAGCTCAATGATACCAAAGCCCGTTTTTCGAGACCCTGGATCTATGCCTAATATGCGCGGCATAGCATAACAATACTAATCAGCATTCAACTCAGCCATCACTTCATCAGTGAAGTCAGCATTGGTATAAACATCTTGTACATCGTCCAAATCTTCAAAGGCATCTATCATCGCTAATGCTTTTTCAGCATCTTTGACATCTAATGATACTGATGTTTCTGGATGCATTGTCACTTCTGCTGAAGTTGACTCTAAATTAGCAGCATCGAGTGCATCCTTTACGGCTGAATAATCTTCTGCTGCCGTAAACACATCAATCGTGCCGTCATCATTAGTGACAATATCTTCTGCGCCAGACTCAAGCGCTACTTCCATTAGCTCATCTTCATCGGTACCAGCCGCAAAGGAAATAATGCCTTTTTTATTAAATAAATAAGCGACGCTACCATCGGTACCCATATTACCACCACGTTTTGTAAACACATTACGCACAGCCGCAACAGTTCTATTACGGTTATCTGTCAGGCAGTCCATCATAATAGCGATACCACTTGGGCCATAACCTTCATAACGAATTTCTTCATAACTCACGCCTTCAAGCTCACCTGCACCTCTTTTGGTCGCACGCTCAATAACGTCACGCGTCATATTGCCACTTAACGCTTTATCAATCGCAGCACGTAAACGTGGGTTATTGGCAGCATCACTGCCACCTTCTTTAGCCGCTACAGTAATCTCACGGATGAATTTAGTGAACAATTTGCCACGTTTGGCGTCTTGAGCACCTTTACGATGCTGAATATTTGCCCACTTACTATGCCCAGCCATTTACTTTTCCTCTTAGTCTCTGCAGTTTAATTTATATCTAATCAATCAATGAATTCCAGTGACAATAAACATCACTACGGCCATACACTTGGTCAAAATACATTGTCTGAAGCTGTTCTGTTATGGGGCCTCTGCCGCCATTCCCAATAACTCGGTTATCTAATTCTCTAATTGGCGTAACTTCAGCTGCTGTCCCCGTGAAGAAGGCTTCATCGGCAACATAAACTTCATCACGAGTAATCTGCTTTTCAACAATTTTTAAACCAATATCCGCTGCCAAGGTCATTACTGTGGCACGCGTAATACCTTCCAATGCAGATGTCAGTTCTGGTGTGTATAAAACACCGTCACGAATCATAAAGAAGTTCTCTCCACTGCCTTCGGCTACAAATCCGTTAACATCCAATAATAAAGCTTCATCATAACCACACTGAATTGCTTCCTGTAAGGCCAACATTGAGTTCATGTAATTGCCATTCGCTTTGGCTTTACACATGGTGATATTGACATGGTGTCGGGTAAACGATGAAGTACGAATACGAATACCTTTCTGCATATTTTCTTCGCCAAGGTAAGAACCCCAATCCCAAGCAGCTACCATGACGTGCGTATTCAAATTGTCAGCACGTATCCCCATACCTTCACTGCCATAAAAACACATCGGTCTTAGGTAGGCAGAGTGGAGATCATTTTGTTTAACAACGGCTTTTTGCGCTTCGTTCAATGTCTCTTTATCGAAGGGCATATTCATACCTAAGATCTTAGCAGAGCGAAATAAACGATCTGTATGCTCTTGTAACCGGAATATCGCTGCACCGTTTGCAGTTTCATATGCACGTACACCTTCAAACACACCCATGCCGTAATGTAGCGTATGTGTTAATACATGTACTTTTGCATCGCGCCACGGCACCATTTTGCCATCCAGCCAAATAACGCCATCACGATCTGCCATTGTTGTTGGTATCATAATTTTTTGCTTTCTCTACTTATTCAATAATGCATCGATTAAAAGCTTAATCAATACGTCAATATTCTTTATTTTTAGCCTAACCATCGCTGCCAAACTGCTGCAACTTGTGTTCGATATGCCGCCACTTCTTCGATTGCAACAACAGCAGGCTGCTCTTGTAATACGCAGCGGTTAGCCAGTTTACGATAAAACCGATAAGCACCTGCCATCATATCGCTATCATATTCGCTCAACTTGCCAGTTACTTTCAGTGCATCCAAAATCCTAATATTATCGGTGTAAACCAATAGTTCAGGCAAGTTTGATGACCATGCTAAAACGGCATATTGCACCATAAACTCAATGTCAGTGATACCACCGACACCCTGCTTAAGGTCAAATAGCTGATCAGTACTTTTATCTAATTGTCCGCGCATTTTAGCACGCATATCGCTGACATCTTTGATCAAACTTTCTGTCGGTCTATTTTTCGCTAACACTGTTGACCGTATCTCAGAAACTTGTTGTGCCAAAGCTTCATCGCCCACAACACAACGTGCTCTGACTAGAGCTTGATGCTCCCACGTCCAGGCATCACCTTTCTGATAATCTGCAAAACCAGATAGTGCGGTCACTAATAGCCCGGAAGCCCCATTAGGACGTAGCCGCATATCGATTTCGTACAAAATACCGCCTGCTGTCACCGTATTCAATAGATGAATCATGCGCTGTGCTAAACGCGTGTAGAATACCAATGCTTCTATAGGACGTTCACCATCTGTCACGCCTTGATTAGCCTTGTCATCGAAAATAAAGACTAAATCTAAATCTGAACCATAACCCAACTCTAGTCCACCTAATTTCCCATATGCCAATACAGTAAAACCACATTTAGTGAGATCCTCTCCTTCACTACATGGTGGACATCCATGTCGTCCGACTAAATATTGCCAAGCTAATTTTAAAACCTGTTCAAGTTCTATTTCTGCAAGTTCTGTTAATTGGTCACCAACGCGCATTAGCGGTAACACATCAGTAATATCAGCAGCTGCAACATGTAAAGATGCCGTCTGCTTAAATTCACGCAACAAATACATTTGCTGCTCCAAATCACCTTCTTCTGCAGTCGCTAACAACTCTAATAATCTGAATTTTTGTTGCTCACGTTCAGGCACCTCATACAATGTTCTTGGGTCCAGTAATTCATCTAATAACACGGGGAGGCGTGCCAATTTTACACTGATCCATGGGCTGGCAGTACAGAGCTTGATTAACTGAGATAAAGCCAGCGGATTTTCCACCAGCAATGACATATAAGCAGAGCGACGCATAATTGATTCCAATAATGGCATCACGCGCTCGAGGCAATTATCTGGTTTACTGACACCCGCAGCAGCTTGAACTAATAACGGTAATAATTTTTCTATGCGTTGTCGTTCAATATCACCTAAATTTCGATAAGCATGACAATCCAGTAAAGCATCGAGATGTTCTAATGTTGCATCAGCATCAATGAAGCCTAACTGCTGAAGATAAGCTATGCGTTCACTGTCGTCAGCTGTAAATAAAGAAACTGCCTTATCTACGGTGTCATCAACTTTCGACACGGCCAATAACTGCTCAAAATGATGCTGTACTTTTTGTCTATTGTTAGATAATTCAGCTGAAAATGCTTGCCAACCAGCGAAGCCCATCAAAGCAGCAATACGTTGCTTACCCTCATCATCACTCGGCAATAAATGGGTCTGCTGATCTGCCCATGCTTGAATGCGATGCTCCGTCCGCCTTAAAAAATCATAAGCCAATTTCAATTCTGTTACGGCATCGCCCTCTAAACAGTCCCGTTCGGCCAATAAATCAAGAATGGTTAAAATAGGTCGTTGCTGCAATGCCTTATCACGGCCACCATAAATCAACTGAAATACTTGGCCAATAAACTCAATTTCCCGAATACCACCACTACCCAGCTTAATATTGTCATCCATGCCCTTACGGTGCAGCTGCCCGGCTATCATGGATTTCATCTCACGTAAGGCATCAAACACGCCATAGTCCAAGTAACGTCGATAAACAAAAGGCCTTAACAAATCCATTAAGTTCTTTTTGGCCGAGTCAGTCCCGGTTATCGCACGCGCCTTAATCATCGCATAGCGTTCCCATTCACGCCCTTGCGTTTGATAGTAATCTTCCATCGCATCAAAACAGCTCACTAAGGCGCCACTTTCTCCGAATGGACGCAGTCTCATATCAACTCGAAACACAAAACCTTCGGCTGTGACATTATCCAGTGCCTGAATCAATTTACGGCCTAAGCGGGTAAAGAACTCCTCATTCGATAACTCTTTCTTACCTCCTTGCACTGTTCCCTGTTCTGGATAACTAAAAATGAGATCAATATCTGAGCTGAGATTCAGCTCTCCGGCACCTAATTTCCCCATACCAAGGACTATCAGATGCTGCTCTTCACCCTCTACGTTGCAAGGTGTACCTAAATCATTGCATTGCCATTGATGTAAAACCGCTAAGGTTTGTTGAATGCATGCATCTGCCATTGCAGACAAATCACTCACTGTTTCAGCTAAATCAGACAAACCCGCTAGATCACGCCAGATGATACGTACCATTTCACGTTGACGAAAATAGCGGAGTTGTCGCTGTAGCTCAGTTTCGTCAGATACTATTTCAAGCATCTCTGCCAAGCGCTGTTGGTAGCTATCCTCGTTATAGACAAAATGGATATCTCCAGAGTCGACGAGCTGCCTAGCATTATTTGGGTGACGCTCTCCCCACTGTTGCGCGAAAGAACTTCCTGACAACACCACAATCGCTGACTCGCGTAGCGCTGCGTCAACTGATATTAAGTCTTGCCACGAGTCTGAAAGCTGCATTTCGTTCATCCGATTACACCCACATTAAAATAATCTCGTCGAACCCGAAAAAACTGAACTGCATAAATAGAGCTTCAATGTGAATACAGCGCTGAATGACAATATAATTCACAGGTGAATCTAATATTTCCCCTCTCGGGGAGCAAGCAATTTATTTTTATTGCTTAAAAGGACTGCACAGTTAATCCCAAAGCCCTATAAGGTAGAAAAGGTTTGATACTGGCTTCAACCTCAAAGTTGAAATAACCCTCTTAACGGCTACGGATGAATCGGGATATAACCACGCTTAATTTCATCAATCAGGAATTTCACACCTGTTTGTACGATTTCAACACCAGGTAATAATTCCGGACGTTTATGGGTTTTCCGCTCTATTGTATCTAGCGTATTACCACAGACATAAAAACGGACACCGTGTTCTTGGAGGCTGGCGACACGTGCGGCATCTTTATTATCCCCTGCAAATAACATTGACACACCGGCACCAAAAGCAATTACTTCAATATCGATCATTTCTTGCCCATAACGCTTAGTCAAGTTGTTCGAAATATCTAACACTGCTTGATGATGTACAGTCTCAGCATCACTCACCTGCATAATGACATGCGTATCTGCAAAAGGCTTCTCATCATTTAAAGCTTCTTCGTCAGCAAAAGCTACTCCCAAGCTCAAAATAAATGACATAAAAACTGCAAATATTTGTTTCATCATAACCACTCCATTAATTGTCTAATTAAGACAGTCTTACAATCTAAATGACTGTCACTTCCCTTTAGAATAAAAGCCCTAGACATTATTGTCCAACAATAATGCACTCTAGTGATAGTGACTAGTTATTATGCAATTGTTAGTTAAACATTGAGGCTTAAAATTAAGCTTATTTGACTCTCTTTGAAATACTGTTACGATAAATTTGTAATTAGACTTAGGGAGTTTGTCATGTATAAAAAACTAATGATTTTATCTGCTATTTTAAGCTTGTTTATGTCGGGTTCTGTTCTTGCAAAACATGACGATGATGATGGTTATAAAAAATCAAAAAGACTACCTCCGGGTTTACAGAAAAAACTTGAACGTGGTGGGGAGCTACCCCCAGGTTGGCAGAAGAAGATAGCTGAAGGACAAGTCATTGACCGAGACTTATATCGCCGCTCCAGAATTCTTTCTCCCGTTGATATTCATGGCGAACAAATTATTCGCCTAGATGATAGAACGATGCGAATTATTGAAGCGACAGGTGAAATCATTCATATTTTTGGCCAGTAATTCATCTCGTTTCACTTTCCTTTGGAATAAGCTATGACCGACCAAATTCAATCTGCTGTCACCGAATTACTAGAACAACATACCATTCCTTATGATGTGATAACCATACCGCTCTCTGAAGATAAAAAACCAATTAGAGAGTTAGAACAATGGCTCATATCACACGGACGCGATCCAGCTGCAGTCGTCAGAAGCCTATTGTTTCGTTGTGGCTCTGGTGCTTTTGCCCTCCTCGCAGCCGCTGGAGGTGGTCGCGCAGACTGGGCTACATTGAGAAAGCAACTCAATGAACGCAAACTCACCATGGCGGATTTTGACGAGGTCGAACAAGCAACAGGCTATGTCGTAGGTGCTGTACCACCCATAGCCTTACCTTCTGAAGTGACAACATTATTAGATAACAGTATCGCTCGTTATGACGATGTCATTATCGGTAGCGGTGTGCTTGGTTACGCCATCGGCGTATCAAGCCAAGACTTACAAAACCTGATGGCCGCTGCGAATCGTGGGGATTTCATCAAAACATAATATGAAAAAGACCGCTGCCTTTTCTCGCTGTCGCCAATATCGCTATGCGCTATGGCGCACATGGGAAAGCACGCAAAAACAAGTCTTATTCATCTGTTTAAACCCCTCAATCGCCGATGAGGAAAACGATGACCCCACACTTATTCGTTGCATTAATTATGCTAAATCATGGGGGTTTGGCAGTGTTTGTATCGCCAACCTTTTTGCCTATAAAGCGACCAAACCGTACGATCTATTAGCAAACAATAGTCCTATTGGCCCTAGAAATAATCACTGGCTAAAAAAGTTAGCTGATGAATCGGACTTATGTGTTGCTGCTTGGGGTAATCACGGTAGCTATTTAGGCCGTTCTGCTAAAGTGCAAAAATTGATTCCAAATTTACATTATTTGAAAATAACCAAATTAGGTGAGCCTGCACATCCCTTATATTTAAAGGCATCATTCATGCCTATTCCCTGGCAATAAACCCGCTACAATTTCGAATAATTATTGAGGGGATTGTTGATTAATAGTCCAGTCATAATCAATAAATTTAATCCTATAATCGAGTGGAATTGGACTATCACGAAACCGGTTTATGTAAGGTATTAGATCCTGAGGTTTACCTGAAGAAACAAAATCTTCTGTATAAAAATCTAAAATTTCCGAGACATAAGCAATCCGTCGACCATCATCGAGATTGAGATGTTTCTGTGCATTAAAAAATTTATGTGACAGCTGGGTCAAGTCTTGCTCAAGCGTGTCAGCGACAAAAGCTTTTCGAGGTAAATGCGGGCAATCTTTAACCATACAATTAAGTGCAAAATGAACACGAGGTTCTCTTAAAGGACGAATCACCTCATTTTCATAATCATATAAAGAAGTCGACTCACCGCCAATGACTACTTCTCGTAATTTAAAAAACCGTAAACGCTTAAAAAAACTATCAAAGTCACTAGGAATCCCTTTATCAATCACCCCATGCATAGCCAAAGCATTGTATGTATTCAAATGATAAGCAAGCACAGCTGCTTTTGTAGAAAACAATCTTGGTTCCGTATCAGGGCTGACATCAGCCACAAATTGAACATAGGCTAATAAATTATCTGGCTGTTTTGCTAATGATAGAAAATCAATTTGTCCCTGCTCATTAACATAATTATCTAGCACTTTTGCCCAATGAGATAAGGCTAAATCATAGTCAGTCTGGGTTGCGGAGAAACTGGTTCCACTGACTAGCATCAACAATAACCCAATGAACCAAGGATAAAACTTGCTAAACAACTCAGTTCCCACCGCTCACTTTCTTAAACTTCGGTATCTCAGGAAGCGGCACGTAATACTCTTTAACCCCGTTGGCTTTTTCTATTGTCAAAGGCTGCAAAATAAAATCATCTCGCCGTGCATTATGTTCACACATTGAAACTGGGCCATCTGCGGTCATCACCATAAAGGAACAAGCATCTATTCGCTCTTGTTCTAAGCCATCTGCATCCATAAAGTTCTGCATAAAAAAAGATAACTTATGCACTCGTCCACGGCCTAAAACTAAGTGCCTGCCCATCTGCTGTACTTGCCTAGCAGCATAACTTAAGGCTGGCCACCACCAGCGAGGCTGTTTCAATAAGGCCAAGCCATAATGCGCTAATAGCTGGTGTTGCTTAACGTGTCTATCAGCACGAATATGTTGGAAATCTTTTAAAAACTGTCCAAACAGATCCCGATTTGCTATCACTGGAAACACACGATTGTTAACTACCGTCGTTGGCATATAACTATGACAATCACCATGACCGAAATCGACCACTCCCCATGGCAACGATCTCGCCACACCGCTTTCAATTTGTTTCTTCATCGATTGTTGAGTAATTAAGGCATCTCTTGAACCCCATTCCCCCCTACCTGTTTCCGCCTGCAACTGGAAAGACACCAAGCCAATATCGGCACTATGCTCTATAAAAAATCGGACTAGCTGAGGAATATGGTTAAAATTACCAACATGCACTGTAGTATTAAACACCACCATCAAACCCAAGCCACGCGCGCGTTCAATATAGTCTTTACGCAGCTGATGTAAGTCCATTTCAGTTTGATAACCTTCACGACGTTGCGTGGTATCAACATGAAAAGCGACATCTTGCAAACCTACCTCGGTCAGCTGAGTAAGTAGTTTCCTCGTTGCCGCTATACCATTAGTAAATAAGGCAGGATACAAGCCTATATCTGCTGCATATCGCACAATCTCAATTAATTCGCTATGTTTACGTAGCGTCGGATCGCCGCCAGTAATTTGTACATGAGTACCTTCACCATAATGTTCGAGTACATCATCCAAACGTCTAAAGACTTCTTCTATAGGAATATCAGAAACGGACTGCGAATGTTCAGATAAATAACAAAGCGTACAATCTAAGTTACAGCGCTGTGTGACTTCGACAGCAACACAACCAATCACCTGAGTACGACCCAACACCTGTGTAGAAGTAAATAAGTCCCCCATACGTTGTCGTGTTTTCCCCATCAGACCTTCATTGTGATGAGTTTCTTTCTTTTTATTATTTTTCATCAACATAACAACCTACGGTTTATGTATTTGTATTGGTAACGACCATCATACTCAAATAGCAGACAAAAAAAAGCCCTGAAAAATCAGGGCTTTTCCTATCTATTTAGATAATAGGTTACATCATACCACCCATGCCACCCATACCACCGCCCATATCAGGCATAGCAGGTGCAGAACCTGCTTCTTGTGGCGCTTCAGCAATCATCGCTTCTGTTGTCAGCATTAAGCCAGCAACTGAACCCGCATTTTGCAATGCAGTACGTGTTACTTTAGTTGGGTCCAGGATACCCATATCAATCATATCGCCGTAGTCACCTGAAGCAGCGTTATAGCCAAAATTGCCTTTGCCTGCTGCGACTTCATTTAGAATAACTGAAGCTTCTGCACCCGCATTAGTCGCGATTTGACGTAAAGGCTCTTCCATAGCACGTCGTGCTAGTTTGATACCTGTATCTTGATCGTGATTTTCACCGACCAATTCGCCTAAGCTACCTTCAGCACGAACGAGTGCAACACCACCACCAGCAACAACGCCTTCTTCAACCGCTGCACGAGTCGCATGTAATGCATCTTCAACACGTGCTTTCTTCTCTTTCATTTCCATTTCAGTTGCTGCACCAACTTTAATCACTGCAACACCGCCAGCTAATTTAGCAACACGCTCTTGTAGTTTTTCTTTATCGTAGTCAGAGCTAGAATCAGCGATTTGTGCACGAATTTGCTCAACACGCCCTGTGATTTCGTCTGCACGGCCTGCGCCATCAATGATAGTTGTGTTTTCTTTACTGATGCTGATTTTCTTAGCAGAACCTAAATCTTCAAGTGTAACTTTTTCAAGACTTAAACCCACTTCTTCAGAAATCACGGTACCGCCAGTCAAAATTGCAATATCTTGTAACATTGCTTTACGACGGTCACCAAAGCCTGGTGCTTTAACAGCACAAACTTTAACAATACCACGCATGCTGTTAACGACTAATGTTGCCAAGGCTTCGCCTTCAACATCTTCAGCAATAATTAATAATGGACGACTTGCCTGTGCAACTGCTTCTAATGTTGGTAGTAAATCACGAATATTTGAGATTTTTTTATCAAACAACAATACATATGGGTCTTCTAAATCAGCCGTCATTGTTTGTTGATCGTTAACGAAGTAAGGAGAAAGGTAACCGCGATCAAACTGCATACCTTCAACAACATCTAATTCATTTTCAAAACCGCTACCATCTTCAACAGTGATAACGCCTTCTTTACCGACTTTTTCCATTGCTTCTGCAATGATGTCACCCACTGAAGAATCAGAGTTAGCAGAGATAGTACCCACTTGAGCAATCGCTTTATTATCATCACAGGCTATAGACATACTTTCTAATTCAGCAACAGCAGCTGTGACTGCTTTATTAATACCGCGTTTTAAATCCATTGGGTTCATACCAGCAGCAACGGCTTTCATACCTTCACGCAAAATAGCTTGTGCCAATACTGTCGCAGTGGTTGTACCGTCACCGGCCGCATCAGAAGTGTTAGAAGCCACTTCCTTAACCATTTGAGCACCCATGTTCTCAAATTTATTTTCTAATTCGATTTCTTTAGCAACAGAAACACCATCTTTAGTAATGGTTGGTGCACCAAAACTCTTGTCTAAAATAACATTACGGCCTTTGGGACCCAATGTTACCTTTACAGCGTCAGCCAGTGTATTCACACCGTTGACCATTAAACTACGCGCATCAGCGCCAAATTTGACTTCTTTAGCAGCCATGTTTATTCCTCTTAAATATTCTTTAAATAATAACTATCGTAAAAACGTCGTTTTAGCCTTCAATAACGGCAACAATATCATCTTCACGCATGACTAATAGTTCTTCGCCATCGACTTTGATTTCTGTGCCAGCATATTTGCCAAACAAAATCTTATCGCCAACAGCAACATCCATTGCACGTACTTCACCTGAATCTGTAATTCTGCCCTTGCCTGCAGCAATCACTTCACCACGATCTGGCTTTTCAGAAGCGCTACCGGGTAACACAATACCACCAGGACTGGTTTTTTCTTCTTCCATGCGACGAACAATCACACGATCATGAAGGGGACGAATATTCATTTAACTATCCTCAAAAAATGTCTATCAAAAAAGTTAGGAACCCATTACATGGGGATGCAAAATTAAAGTTCAAGTGCAAATTATGAAAAATTTATCTTAAATGTCGCTCATCTTCTTCATCAACTATTTCACCCTCAATCACGCTTGAGTCTCTCTTCTGACTGAAACCATGATTCGTTTGACTGTACATAGTGAATTGACCGCTTGCTAACACATTCTTAATGAGGCCTTGTCTGATAGGTGGTACCAGCAAAATAAAACCGACCGCATCGGTAAAAAACCCCGGTGTTAACAATAATGCACCACTGAACAATAAAGCGACGCCTTCAAACATTGCTATTGCTGGCAACTGACCTTGCGCCATAGAAACCTGTGCTTTATGCAAAGTATTCAAGCCTTGCATGCGTAGTAAACCTACACCGATGACTGCCGTGGCAACGACTAAAAAGATAGTCCAACCCGCACCAATAACTTCCCCAACTTGAATCAGAAAATAAATTTCAATCAAGGGGATAAGTAAAAATAAAAAAAACAAAGAACGGAACATGATATTTCCTAGCCTGACAGATGATACCTATATAGATATGGGCATCTATTTTAATTTCAAGGTAAATGGCTAATCCTCATTGTTGCATTAAAGCAACAAAAATAGACTTTTGTAGCCATGTAACAAAACTGTCACACACTGTTCATTAATCTGCAATATACAAAAGTTACTGTGTGTGCACTCGGACTTGTAGCCGACTGAATTTTTTTAATAACCAAGAGGATCATCCCTTGAAACTTAAATCTACATCTTTACTTATCGCAGGTGCTTTATTGGGCGCTGCCGTTATGCCAGCTCAAGCCAGTAACGAAGCGATGATGGACTTATTAAAAGTGCTTCATCAAAGAGGCACTATCACAGACGCAGACTACGATTTACTTGCTAACGCAGCAAAAGCTGATAAAGAAGCTGGCGATGCAGTAGCAATGAAAGTAGACAATGTTGAAACTAAAGTCGATTCTAAAACTGCTTCTTTAGCATCTTTAGAATGGGCAGAACGTATTAAACTTAAAGGCGACGTTCGTTTCCGTCATGAAGTTATCAACAACCCTGATAGTGACGTTGATGACAATGAATCTAAAAACCGTTTACGTATCCGTGCTCGTATTGGTGCCTACGCACAAATTAACGATACAACAAAAGCGGGCATTCGCTTAGTCTCAACAACTGACGATGCAACATCAACTAATGAAACATTAGATGATAACTTTGAAAGTAAAACTGTCGGCTGGGACTTAGCTTATATTGATTGGGCACCAGCAGCATTAGGTGGCAATACTAACTTTGTCTTCGGTAAAATGAAAAAACCTTGGTTGCAAGTTAATGATGTGATTTGGGATGGTGACACAAACCCTGAAGGTTTTGCTGCTAAAACAAAATTTGATTTCGATGGTTTCAGCATTATCCCATCAGCGGGTTACTACATTCTTGATGATAACGGTAATAACTCATTCACAGAAGATACACACCTTGGTCACGCACAAATCGCGGCAGTAGCCGGTAAGACCACTGTTGGTATTTCTTATTACGGTTTCGAAAATGGACAAAAAGATGCTATGGGTGCATTCACTGGACCAAGTGAAAACGAGCAATTGTTCGAAGTCTTCGGTGAAACACCTATCCCAGGCACACCTATCACTGCTTTCGCAAGCTATGTTAAGAATAACAATGCTGATGCAGCTGGTGATGATGACAATGCATGGGGAATCGGTGCTAAAGCGAAATTCGGTAACTTCAAAACTGCTTACGAATACCGTGATTTAGGTGTCAATGCTAACAACGATGATTTCGGTAACAGTGATTTTGTTAGCGACTCTAAAGGTCATATCTTGAAAGCCGGCTATACAATCGATAAAAACTTGTCATTCGGCGGTACTTACTTCATAACTGAAGATAATAGAGATAACAATGACGGCTCGAGAGATAGAGATCGTATCCAAGTTGACATGAAAGTTAAGTTTTAATCTCACAGTTACATCTGCCTCAATAGTAAAAAGCCCTGTTCAGATTTATCTGAGCAGGGCTTTTTTTGTTTAAGATTTAAACTGCCATTCCACGCTATGTGGTTTTTGCGAAGCTAAATTTTATCTCTCGACTAATTGCGTTAAAACAAAATCAACACGTTTTTTAACTTCGTCTCTCGTTTCTCTAAAAGCAAATAATATTTCGTCTTCATCTTTTATCTTAGAAGGATCAGAAAGTGGTAAATGCAACTTGGCAATCTCATCATTAACGATGGGACATTGTTCTTCCGCATGATCACAAAGCGTGACCAATAAATCGGCCCACTCCAACATATCACTTTTTAAACTAACAGATTCAGTATCAGAAATATCGATATCGACTTCCGACATCACTACCCTGGTATAGGGATTAATGCCATTGGCTTCAATGCCCGCTGATTTAACGTCAATTATATTACCCGCTAATCTCTTCATCCAAGCTTCCGCCATAGGCGCTCGGCATGAGTGGCCTGTGCATAAAAACAGTACCCTAATTTTTTCCATCTATATTTATCCTAATATTACCTATGCTTAAAGTAACAAAGAGATATTACAAATAGATGAAAAACACATCCCCCTTTAAAAAGGGTGTGAAAGAGTTTGATAGTTTCGCAGTGGCATCTGCTAAAATGGGCGCTTTATTCTATTGCTAACAGAAGTCTATTTCGTGAAAAAACTACTTAGCCACGCGTTAATCGCCTTAATTATCCTTAGTCCTATTAGTGCTTATGCACAAACTACGCGATATGTCACCGATGAACTTGAAATCACTATGCGTACAGGCAAAGGGGTGAAGTTTGGTATTCGCAAAATGCTACAAAGCGGCATGAAATTAGATGTTCTCGAAACAGACCCTTCTGGTTATTCCAAAGTCCGTACCAATAAAGGCGTCCAAGGTTGGGTATTAACTCGATACCTTAGTAATATGCCAAGTGCCCGTAACCGCATTGCTACAGCTGAACAGAAAGTAGCTAATTTGGAATTAGAACTTGCCAAAGCGCAAGAAGAAATCATTGCTTTATCATCACAAACTGAAACCTCAAGCAGTCAGAACATGGCGCTCAAAGAAACATCTCAACGTTTGAGAAAAGAACTCGATGATCTACAAAGAACGGCTTCAAATGCCGTGGCAATAGACAATGAAAACCGTCAGTTAAAAGAAAAAATCCAAGGTACCGACCATAAGATGCAATCCTTGGTGCTGGAAAATAATGCACTCAAAGATAGTGAAGCAAAAAGCTGGTTCTTAGTTGGCGCCGTTGTGCTCTTTGGTGGGTTTATTCTTGGTCTTATCGTGCCAAATTTACGTTTCAGAAAGAAAAATGACTGGGGCAATATTTAAGTTAAGCTCAGACACAAGAAACTCATATCAAAAAGCCCGCTTCATGTGGGCTTTTTTGTTTTTATAAGGCTGACGATCTCGCTTTTCAGACCTCACTATTGTTTATCCACTGTTAACTATATATAATTTTTCATATATATAGTTTTTTACATGTGAGTATTTATGAATCTACAAGCTGACGATTTCTACTCTGCACTCTCTCACCCTATGCGACTGAGGGCAGTGATACTGATCAAGCAAATGGACGAGCTTTGTGTTTGCGAACTTACGCATGCTTTAGACTTGGCTCAACCTGTTATTTCACGACATCTTGCTCAACTCAAAGAAGCCGGCTTATTGCTGGCGCGTAAACAAGGTTTATGGGTGTATTACCGCATTAACAATGCTTTACCAAGCTGGGCTCAAGATGTCATTGAAACAACCCTCAACGGCATAGCCAATTCATCGCCCTATCAAGATGATAGACAAGCACTTTGCACTATGTCTGACAGACCTAATCAAGCCTGCTGCTAACACTCTAGGAATAAAACATGACAATACGCGTTGCAATTAACGGTTTTGGCCGTATGGGAAAACTGGCTTTACGGGCTGGCTGGGATAATGATGAACTCGAGTTCGTACATATCAATGAAATAGCAGGTGATGCCCATTGTCATGCCCACTTAATTCAATTTGATTCCGTTCATGGTCAATGGGGTAATGATAAAACCATCTCCAGTACTGATGACAACATTATCATTGATGATCGCACCCTGTCTTTTAGCCAATCTGACGATCCAGCAGAGGTGCGTTGGGCAGAACTTGGCATAGACTTAGTTCTTGAATGCAGTGGCCAATTTAAAACACAGCAACAACTCCAGCCATATTTCGATCACGGTGTTAAAAAAGTCTTAGTCTCAGCCCCATGTCCTGATCCTGCTTTAAACCTTGTTTATGGCGTTAATGATCATCTGTACGACCCGACACAACACCATATTGTCACTGCTGCTTCCTGCACCACAAATTGCCTGGCACCACTGGTCAAAGTGATGCACGAAAACATTGGCATCAAACATGGTTCAATGACCACAATTCACAATATCACCAACACCCAAACCATTGTCGACAAAGGTCATAAAGATCCACGTCGTGCCAGAGCTAGCAGCCAATCACTGATTCCCACCACCACAGGTTCAGCCAAAGCCATTACGATGATCTTTCCTGAGCTCGTAGGCAAGCTCAATGGTCATGCAGTACGTGTCCCCCTACTCAATGGCTCCATCACAGACTTTGTTTTTGAGGCAAAGCGGCCAACAGATGCAGATGAAATCAACCAACTGTTTGAAACTGCGTCCCAAACAAACCTAAGCGGTATTCTCGGCTATGAAACACGGCCACTAGTGTCAGCAGATTACACCAACGATCCACGCTCAGGCATTGTCGATGCACCTTCCACCATGGTGATTAACGACACTCAAGTTAAATTACTCGCTTGGTATGACAATGAATGGGGTTATGTAAATCGTATGATCGATATTGCCCAGATGATGGCTAAAAATATCTAGCCATGTCGGCCAACAGTACCAATCTAAAAAGTTACTCGGTAATTACTGGCGCATACTGGGCTTTCACCCTGACTGATGGCGCTATTCGTATGTTGGTGGTGCTGTATTTCCACCAGCTGGGTTATTCACCACTCGCCATTGCCAGCTTATTTTTATTCTACGAATTCTTTGGCATGATCACCAACCTCATTGGCGGTTGGGCCGCCACTCGGTTTGGGCTCAAATCCACCCTATTACTCGGTATGGCATTACAGATCATTGCCTTATTGATGCTCACAGTCCCCACTGAATATCTCACCATGCTTTACGTCATGGCCGCACAAGCCCTATCAGGTATCGCCAAAGATCTCAATAAAATGAGTGCTAAATCGAGTATTAAACAACTGTTTCCAACAGATGCTAAAGGCGCATCCAACAAGCTATTCAAATGGATCGCCATACTCACTGGCTCTAAAAACACCTTAAAAGGTGCAGGTTTCTTCTTAGGCGGTTTTTTATTAGCCCTCTACGGCTTTCAAACTGCCTTGGTGATCTTGGCATCGGGGCTCTTTATCGCATTAATACTCGCGACATTCTTATTGCCTGCCAGCAAAAATGAAAACAAATACAAAGCTAAATTCTCACAACTGTTTGCCAACGATCCCGCCATCAACTGGCTATCCGCAGCCCGCTTTTTCTTATTTGGCTCAAGAGATATCTGGTTTGTCGTCGCCCTACCTGTTTATTTAGCCAGTCAGCTTAATTGGCAGTTTGAACAAATCGGCGGCTTCTTTGCTTTATGGATCATAGGCTACGGCTTGGTACAAACCTGTGCGCCTGCATTATTGCGCTTTCGCAGACAACATCATCATCCTATTGATGGTAAAACTACACAACAACTCGCTTTACTATTGTTACTCGTCCCATTAAGTATTGCATTAGGCTTATACCTTGGCTTAGATGCAAACTGGCTACTGATAGGCGGACTAGCCCTCTACGCCATGATTTTCGCCCTCAACTCAGCCGTCCATTCATATCTCATTGTCGATTGGTCTGAACATCAAAAAGTCGCGATGAATGTCGGTTTTTACTATATGGCAAATGCGGGTGGACGCTTAACAGGAACCATCCTGTCAGGGCTGGTTTATCAATACTACGGATTAATCGGCTGCTTGTTAACATCCGGTTTATTTATCGCTATGACTGTATTCCTGTCACAACAACTTCCCTCTTCTCAAGCTATTTCAAACACCTGATCAATCTCCTGCATCAAACAATCAGTTTCCACTAAAGCAGTGATGATATTCTGATAGTGACGAATATCATCCCGATCTAATGTATCGCCTGTGCGATCTTTTAACCATTTTTGAACAGGCTGATAACTCTGACTGGTTTTAGATATTTGCAGCTAAAAGGGTAACCCCACCTTTTTCTTCAGGGCAGCTATCGACCCAAAGCAGACCTTTAGACCAAGACGAAACTTTTCTTTAATTATGTTTGTATATTCTGTCACGGGGTTACATGAATGATGCTTTGTGAAACTTTATTGCTCCTGTTGATGACTATAGACTACAATCAACTTTTCGGTGCAATACCAAAGCCAAGGTATAAATTTCAGCTATATCATGAAGCAGTTTCTAATCTTCACATTGATGACAACTCACGTATTAATTAATTGTGCGTGGGCTTCTGCACATATGGCTGAAGATTTTGACAATCATGGTTATGAGTCACCCCATGTCCATTTATATACATTATTATCAGAGTTGGGTGATACAGATAATGATAACAATTTATCATCTTATGATCATGATGATGAATCCCATGTTCACCATAGTTTCTACCTGTTCAGTGTCGATTCATTCATTAGTAAACAAACGATAGTTCAAATACGGTCTGATTTTCGAATACCATTCGAAAACCTTGCCTTTTCCCCTCCGGTTCCACCACCTACTGCATAACTCCCTACAAGCTAACCCTATTTATTGTTGTATTTAAGTTCAGTGCATTCTTGTACATGAGCTATGGGAGTTCCTCGTGGAAAAAAGATTTAGAACGAAAGTTAAAACACATTCGTCTTTTGGTTTATTTACAATCTGCTTACTAAGTATTTCATTAACACCTTGGCAAGCAGCATTTGCTCAGGATTCTATTGATTTAGCTTGGGCTTATGAGCAGACGTTAATTAATAACAACCAGTTAAAAGCCTACCCTTATGAATTGCGGATTGCAGAGGCTGACAAAGTTCAGGCAGGTGTAAAGCCGAGCACTAGAATCGGTGTTGAAATAGAAAATGTTTTAGGTACTAGCGATCATAGTGGTTTGGATGATGCTGAATACACCTTGGCATTAAGCCAGACGATTGAAATGGGCGCTAAACTGGAAAGTCGAGTTAGAGTTGCTGATGCTAGATCACAAGCAAAGCAGACTGGTTATCAATTAAAGCGCCTTGATGTCTTGGCTGAGACCAGCCGTCGTTATTATCAGACATTACGTTTACAACGTTTGCAATCTATTGTGGCTGGGCGAATTGAGCATGAACAACAAGCGTTAGAAGTAATCAAGCGTCGTGCTCAGGCTGGTGCTGTCGGTCAGGCTGACGTATCAAAAATGGTTCTACGTCTAGCACATTCACAAGCTATGCAACAGCAGTTAACTGACGAGTTGTCATTAGCTAAAACGCGCTTGGCTGCCATGTGGGTGAGTGAGGCAGATTTTGACATGGTCAAAGGTGATTTATCACAGTGGCCCACATTGCCTGATACAGTCACATTAAATACTGCGATTGAAACTGCACCGAAGTATTTACATCACCTTGCGAAACAACGTTTGACTGACAGTCGTTTACAGCTAGCCAAAGCCAATGGTTATAACAATATTGACTATGGCTTAGGTGTTCGCCGTTTTGAGAAAAGCGATGATCAAGCCCTAGTTTTCAATATATCAATGCCATTGACGTTTGAAAATCCTAATCGAGGCCGTATTGCTGCGGCTTATGCTGAAAAAGAGCTGGTTGATGTTCAGGGGGAATTTAGCCTAGCTGAATTGAAACTGGAATTAGCAGAAATTCAACAACGAATGCTGGCTAATAGTCGGCATGCTACAGCCGTGGCTGAACAATTATTACCTCGAGCCAGAACTTTATTAAAAGACACTGAGAAAGGCTACCAACAAGGCCAATATTCAGTATTGCAATGGGTCGATGCCCAGACAGAGCTATTTGATCTGGAGTATCAGTTAATTGAAATACAAACCCGTATTTATTTGCAATTGCTTGAATTAGAACGTGTAACCGGTCAGCCGATGACACAAGTAAAAAATACACTCAGTAACAAGTAAGGAATACAAAAATTATGAAACCTCATTATTTATTAACTGTATTAGCACTGGCGAGTTCGCTAGGCTTTAATCCAGCTGTTATGGCTGCATCAGACCATGCTCATGGTGACAATCATGAAATGCATGATGACAATAAAATGGCTATGGAAAAAGAAGGACCTCATGGTGGGAAATTATTAGAAGAAGGTGAATTTTCTGTCGAAATCACTATCTTCGAATCAGGAATTCCATCTGAAATGCGTCTGTATGTTTATAAAAATAATAAACCAATTGCGCCAGAAAAAGTCGATGATATTGTGATTACGTTATCGCGTTTGGGTGGTGAACAGGATATTTTGCAATTTTATCCAGAGCGAGATTATTTAGTCAGTGACAAAGTGGTGACTGAACCCCACTCGTTTGAAGTTGAAGTCAGTGCTAAATTTGAAGATCGGCAACTCCATTGGCACTTTGAGAGTCATGAGGGGCGAGCTGAAATCAGTGATCGCTTAGTTAAGCTGGCAGGGGTAAAAACTGATAAAGCAGGTCCTCAAACTTTACGCTTTATTGAGACTTTGTTTGGCGTTATTGAAATACCACAAACCCAGCGTTCTTATGTCTATGCCAGCTATCAAGGTATGGTTGAAAAAATTCACGTAAATATTGGCGATAAGGTTAAAAAAGGCCAAACCATCGCTACAGTCCTAAATACGAAAACGCTACAACGCTACAAAGTTAAAAGCTCGTCTTCAGGCGAAATAACCCAGCGTATGGCTAACCCCGGTGATCGGGTTGGTAATAATGCTTTGATAGAAATCGCTGATTTATCCAAGGTGTGGGTGGAAATGTCAGCTTTTCCTGAGAGTATCGAGAAGCTGAAAGCTGGTCAATTAGTTACGATTAAAGACTTGCATCAGCATGAAGTAGCTAAAGGAAAAATTAGTTATATCTCCCCGATGATGACCGGCGGCCATATTGCGCGGGCTCGTGCAGTGATTGACAACAAAGATGGTCACTGGCGTCCTGGCATGCATGTAAAAGCGGATATTGAAGTTGAGAGCCGTGAAGTGCCTATAGCAGTGAAAAGTACTGCTTTACAGAGCTTTAGAGACATGCCTGTAGTTTTTGCTAGATATGACAATACCTTTGAAGTACGTATGTTGGAAATGGGCGAAACCGACGGTGAATATATTGAAGTATTAGGTGGTTTGAAGCCTGGCACTGACTATGTGACTGATAACAGCTTTTTATTGAAAGCTGATGTACTCAAAGATGGCGCAAGCCACGATCACTAAGGGGATTTGCAATGGAAAATTTAATTGCTTTTGCCGTCGGTCGTCGATGGCTTGTGGTGGCGGCCACATTATTAATAGCGGGTTTAGGACTGTATAACGCAACTCAGTTACCTATCGATGCGGTACCGGATATTACTAATATTCAGGTGCAAATTAATAGTGAGGCTGAGGGTTACTCACCACTAGAATCGGAACAGCGTGTGACCTATATAGTTGAAAATGCCATGTCAGGCATTCCTCATCTGGATTATACCCGTTCATTATCACGCTATGGCTTGTCGCAAGTGACAGTGGTTTTTGAAGAAGGCACTAATATTTATTGGGCTCGCCAACAAATCAGTGAGCGTTTGCTAAGCGTTCGCAATGAATTACCACCGGGGGTAGAACCGAAGTTAGGTCCTATTGCCAGTGGTTTAGGTGAAATTTTCACCTATGCAATCAAAGCACAGCCTGATGCTCGCAGGGCTGATGGTAATGAATATAATGCTGAAGACTTACGAACTATTCAAGACTGGATTATTCGTCCTCAGCTGGTTAAAGTCCCTGGTATTACTGAAATAAACAGTGTTGGTGGGTTTGCCCGTGAATATCAGGTGGCGCCAACTCCAGGTAAATTATTGGCTTATAAAGTCACTATCGATGACTTGATTAGAGCACTGGAAAGTAATAACCAAAATGCCGGTGCCGGTTATATTGAACGTAACGGAGAACAATGGTTAATTCGTTCGCCAGGTCAATTGGATAGCCTGAACGATATTGGTCAAGTAGTAGTTGCCAAACGTGATGACGCACCAGTACGCATTAAAGATGTAGCTGAAGTTAGATACGGTAAAGAGCTACGCACCGGTGCAGCGACAATGGATGGTCAGGAAACGGTCTTGGGTACAGCTTTCATGCTCTTGGGCGAGAATAGTCGTACAGTAGCTAAGGCTGTGGCTGAAAAGCTGGTTGAAGTTAATCGTTCATTACCGGAAGGTGTGGTTGCCGAAGCAGTTTATAACCGGACTGAACTGGTTGATAAAACTATTGTTACGGTGAAAAACAACCTCTTGGAAGGAGCCATACTGGTTATTGTCGTACTGTTTGTTTTGTTGGGTAATATGCAGGCCGCCTTTATTGTAGCTCTGGTGATTCCATTAAGCATGTTATTCGCTATTACAGGTATGGCTAGCAACAAGGTTTCGGGTAACTTGATGAGTTTGGGTGCGATCGATTTTGGTTTGATTGTTGATGGTGCCGTTATTGTGGTTGAAAATACGCTTCGTCGGCTTGGATTGGCACAACAACGTTTAGGTCGTTTATTGACAATTGAAGAACGCCTGAATGAAGTGGTAATAAGTACCCGTGAAGTATTTAAGCCAGCAGTTTTCGGTGTGTTTATTATTATGCTGGTGTACTTGCCAATTTTTGCTTTAAGCGGTGTTGAAGGCAAGATGTTCCACCCGATGGCCTTTACCGTTGTAGCAGCCTTACTGGGTGCTTTGATTTTCTCTGTAACATTTGTACCAGCAGCAGTAGCGATTTTGGTTCGAGGCAAGGTCAAAGAGAAAGAAAACGGGTTAATGTTGCTTGCCCACAAGCTGTATCAACCATTATTGAACCTTTCGTTAAAAATACCGGTAATCATGGTCACTCTAGCAACAGTTTTTGTGGTTTATAGCGCAAGCCAAATATCTAAATTAGGTACTGAGTTTCTACCGCAATTGGATGAACATGATATGGCGATACATGCTCTGCGAATTCCAGGAACTGGATTGGAGCAGGCTATAGGTATGCAGAAGCAGCTTGAAGATGAGATCAGTGAGTTTTCTGAGGTAGAAACCGTATTTGCCAAGATTGGCACACCGGAGATTGCGACTGATCCGATGCCGCCTAATGTCGCTGATACATTTGTGATGTTAAAGCCACGTGAACAATGGCCTGATCCAACTAAACCAAAAGATGTATTGGTTGATGAAATTCGGATGGCTATTGAGAAGGTGCCTGGTAATAAATATGAGTTAACGCAACCAATTGAGATGCGGTTTAATGAATTGATTGCCGGCGTGCGTTCTGATGTGGCTATTCGTATCTATGGCGATGACTTGGATACATTGGCTGTCTTGGGTGCAAACGTTGAAACCCTGTTAAGACAAGTCGATGGCGGAAAAGATGTACGCATTGAGCAAATGAAAGGTTTACCAATGATCTCGGTTGAACCACAACGCGACCATTTGGCTTTATTGGGATTAACAGTTGTTGATATTCAAAATGCTTTACAAACCGCTACCAGTGGTCGTCAAACAGGCTTAATTTATGAGGGTGATCGTCGCTTTAAACTAGTGGTTCGCATGGATGATGCTTATCGTCGAGATATTAAAGCATTAGCGCAAATTCCAGTTGCAATACCTGGTAATGCAAACCCTGACTTGAGCTACGTGCCTTTAGGCGAAGTAGCTGATATTAAGGAAATTCAGGGGCCAAGCCAGGTTAACCGTGAAAGTGGTAAACGTAATGTGGTGGTGACAGCTAATGTAGAAGGTCGTGATCTTGGTTCATTTATTGCTGAAACGCAGGAATTAATGCGATCACAACTAGATTTACCAAGTGGTTACTGGTTAGGTTATGGAGGTACTTTTGAGCAGTTACAATCAGCTATTGGACGTTTAAGTATCTTGGTACCACTGACGTTATTGTTGATATTAATGTTGCTATATAGTGCCTTTAATTCATTACGCGATTCGTTAGTCGTCTTTACCGGAGTACCTTTAGCCTTAACTGGTGGTGTGATGGCTTTAATTTTCCGTGATATGTCGTTATCTATTTCAGCTATAGTTGGTTTTATTGCCTTATCTGGGGTTGCAGTATTGAACGGTGTGGTGATGTTGTCATTTATTCGTGAATTACGTGAAAAAGGTGAAACATTATTGGTTGCCATCCAACAGGGTGCTAGCCAACGTTTACGTCCAGTATTGATGACAGCACTAGTAGCAAGTTTAGGTTTTGTGCCGATGGCCATTAATACTGGTGCTGGTGCTGAAGTGCAGCGACCACTGGCAACAGTAGTCATTGGTGGCATCGTATCGTCAACATTGTTGACCTTAGTGGTGTTACCAGCCCTTTACCTAATGGTACATTATTTTAGCAACCGTAAAGCCTAGCAGTGAAGAGTTTTCCTGGTGCAAATATCCTGCACCAGGAAAACGAAGGTCTTGACTAACAGGCCACATGGAGTATCCAGAAATCTTATAACGAGTTTGTTAACGAATGTCTGCTTTTGGCACAAAGGCGACTCGTTAAATCATTTCTTTATAGTGTTTTAAACGTACCAGGTTAAGTCGCGATTAAAGTGTTCTTCGTACTCAATTATGACTGTTTATTCTTTCCCTAGAAATGAAAAGACCGCCGTAAGGCGGTCTTTTCGCCTCAAATTAGACACTAACTTCATAATGCTAAGAAGAGGTGAGTAGTGATTACATTATATTTATCTTTTGGTAATACTGTAAACAAGCTATTTATTTCTGCTTCAACTGCTCCAAATCCCTAACTGCACCTTTTGAAGCTGATGTTGTTAACGCCGCATAAGCTTGCAATGCCAAACTGACTTGGCGTTCTCGGCCGACGGGTTGCCAAGCATCATCACCTTTGGCTTCCATGGCTATTCTTCTTTCAGCTAGTACTTCATCACTAACATCAACCTTAATGATACGGTTTGGGATATCGATAACAATGGTATCGCCTTCTTCCACTAAGCCAATCGTGCCACCCTCCGCTGCTTCTGGAGATGCATGACCGATGGACAAGCCAGATGTCCCACCTGAAAAACGGCCATCTGTTAATAAGGCACAGGCTTTACCCAAACCTTTTGATTTAAGATAACTAGTTGGATACAACATTTCTTGCATACCCGGGCCACCTTTCGGGCCTTCATAGCGAATAAGGACAACATCACCTTCATTAATCTGGTCGGTTAAAATTGCAGTAACAGCCGCATCTTGTGATTCAAAAATACGGGCTGGGCCAGTAAAGGTGAGATTATCGTCATCGACACCCGCTGTTTTAACAATACAACCTTCTTCGGCTAAGTTGCCGAATAACACGGCGAGACCGCCATCTTGACTATAAGCATGTTCGATATTACGGATACAGCCATCTTCACGGTCAAGATCAAGTGAAGGCCAGCGCGTGCTTTGGCTAAAGGCGGTTTGTGTTGGAATCCCCGCTGGACCTGCTGAATAACGTAAGTGTGCGGCTGCATCATCGCTACGCTTAATATCCCATTGCCCTAGAGAAGCCGCGACACTCTCACTATGTACAGTCGGAATTTCTGTATGGAGCAAGTTACCCTCTGCTAGTTCGCCTAAAATACTCACCACACCGCCCGCACGGTGGACATCTTCCATATGGTATTTATTGGTTGCTGGTGCCACTTTGCAAAGGTTAGGGATCCGACGCGACATTCGGTCGATATCAGCCATCGTAAAATCGACTTCGCCTTCATGAGCAGCTGCTAATAAATGTAAAACCGTGTTAGTTGAGCCGCCCATCGCGATATCTAATGCAATGGCATTTTCAAAGGCTTGTTTATTGGCTATTGAACGCGGCAATACGCTGTAGTCATCTTGTTCGTAATGTTGTTTGGCAATCTTGACGATCTGACGACCGGCTTCTAAGAACAATTCTTCACGATCAGCATGGGTTGCTAATAAAGAACCATTACCCGGTAAAGACAAGCCCAAAGCTTCTGTTAAGCAGTTCATCGAGTTAGCCGTAAACATACCTGAACATGATCCACAGGTTGGGCAAGCAGAACGTTCCACATTCGCCACATCTTCATCGCTAACGCTATCATCAGCCGCTTGCACCATCGCATCGACTAAATCTAATTTAACCTCTTTACCCGCTAATTTAGTTTTACCCGCTTCCATCGGGCCACCTGACACAAAGATAACGGGAATATTAAGACGCAATGCTGCCATCAGCATGCCTGGGGTGATTTTGTCGCAGTTTGAAATACACACAATGGCATCAGCACAATGGGCGTTGACCATATATTCAACTGAATCCGCAATGATGTCTCTCGATGGCAAGCTGTACAACATGCCACCATGACCCATCGCGATGCCATCATCGACAGCAATGGTATTAAATTCTTTAGCCACACCACCAGCACGTTCAATTTCGCGCGCAACTAACTGACCTAAGTCTTTTAAGTGAACATGTCCGGGGACGAACTGGGTAAACGAGTTGGCAATCGCAATGATTGGTTTGCTAAAGTCATCGTCTTTCATCCCTGTTGCACGCCAAAGCGCACGTGCGCCCGCCATATTGCGGCCTGCAGTTGATGTTTTAGAACGATATTCTGGCATGTTGATTCCCCAAACTAAGTTAATTATGGCCGAGTGAACTCAAAATCGACCTTGTTTCAATTCATAAATTTTACACGCAACTTTGCAAGCTTGCTGAGACTACGTTAAAAAGAGCACTATGACAGACAGAATAGAGCCTTTTTCAAAGCAAGATACTGCAACCACTACCAGTTGGTTTCGTAATGCTGCGCCTTATATTCACGCTCATCGTGGCGCCACTTTTGTGATCGCCTTAGATGGTTTAACCATCGCCTCAGATCACTTTGACAATTTAATTCATGATTTAGCATTATTAAATAGTCTAGGTATCCGCCTAGTGATTGCTTATGGCGCTCGTCATCAGATTGAACAGCAATGTCAGCATCAAAATATTGCTGTTAACTACCATGAAGATTTACGCGTCACTGATGATGATAGCCTGAAAGTAGTCAAAACCATTGTCGGTCAATTACGCTTAGAATTTGAAGCAAAACTATCATTCAGCTTGCCTCATACGCCTATGGCTGATGCCAAAATCCGTTGCAGCAGTGGTAATTTTGTGACGGCCCAACCTGTCGGCATTATTGACGGCGTTGATTTAGAACATACAGGGCAAGTCCGCCGTATTGATACTCAAGCAATCGAACAACAACTTGATTTAAACAATATCGTGCTATTGCCGCCACTCGGCTATTCTCCGACCGGAGAAGTGTTTAATTTATCAGCCGAAGCGATTGCAACCGTTTGTGCTAGCGAACTTAAGGCTGACAAACTTATCATTATTGGTGATAGGCATGCTGAACTACCAAAAGAAATGACATTAGTGCAGGCTGAAGACGCCTTGTTCGAAATTGATATGTCTAATAGTCACACTCTTCAGGCTGCGGTAGATGCCTGTGAAGCGGGTGTAAAACGTGTCCACCTACTGGATCGTGAACAAGATGATGCTTTGTTACAAGAGCTATTCAGTCGCGATGGCGCTGGTATTTTGATCAGTGCCAGTGCTTTTGAAACCACACGATTGGCGACGATCGACGATGTTGGCGGCATTTTGGAACTAATTCAGCCACTTGAGGAAGCAGGTGTTTTAGTTAAGCGTAACCGTGAACAACTTGAATTACATATTGAGAATTTTGTTGTTATGGAGCGTGACGGCACTATTCTGGCCTGCTCTGCGCTGCACCCTTATCATGATAATGGGGTTGGAGAGTTGGCTTGTCTTGCTGTATCACCAGAATATCGTGGTGGTGGTAGAGGTGAACAACTACTTATGGCCATTGAGTTACAAGCGAGAAAACATAAGTTAAACACGCTTTATGTTCTATCGACACAGACTGCGCATTGGTTTTTGGAACAAGGATTTGTTAGCGCCGAAGTGGCAGATTTGCCTGTCGAGAAACAAACACTTTATAACTATCAGCGAAACTCAAAGGTATTTAAAAAGCAGCTAGGCTAACTACTTTTTTGGTTTTCTACGCGCTTTTTATACTCTGGAAATAATATTGGCGCCAACTCATGTAAGGCTTTTTCATACACGCGACGTTTGAAAAAAACAATCTCTTGGGTCGGTGTCCAATAATCAACCCAACGCCAATCATCGAATTCCGGTTTTTCGTATTGATCTAATTTAACGTCTTCTTCATTACCGATAAAACGCAGTAAAAACCAGCGCTGTTTTTGGCCAATACATAAAGGCTCATTGCCATAACGCAAGTAACGTTTTGGCAGACGATAACGCAACCAGTCACGTGTCACACCCAATATTTCAACATGCTGCTGCTCAAGACCCACTTCTTCCATTAATTCGCGATAGACTGCCTCCTCAGGAGTTTCATCAACTTTGATACCCCCTTGTGGAAACTGCCAAGAATCATGGCGTGCTCGTTGCGCCCACAATACTTGATTTTGTTTATTGCAGAGAATGATCCCTACGTTGGGCCTAAATCCATCTTTATCAATCACGACTCTTATCTCTTGATTACTAAATTCTTGCTATCTAGTAACCTGAAAGTTGTTCAATAGTGTCTAGATTAGACAAAGCATTCTCTGTATGCAAACCATTTTGGCTTACAATAGTCGCCACTTCCTATTTTTTATGAACAAAATAAGCATGGCTTTAGCAATTTTTGACTTAGACAATACGCTGTTAGCAGGCGACAGCGATTATTTATGGGGACAGTACTTATCTGAAAAAGGGTATGTTGATGCTGATAGCTATCAGCGCTTTAATCAAGATTTCTACGATCAGTACCTGGCAGGGACGATGAATATTGATGCGTTTTTAGCCTTTCAACTGGCGCCACTTGCACTGCACGCTTTTGATGAACTTATTAAATGGCGTGAAGATTATCTGTCCAGCAAAATAGAACCGATTATGTTGCCTGCCGCACGCAGCTTAATTGAGCAACACAAACAACAAGGTGACACGCTGCTTATTATCACAGCAACAAATGATTTTATTACTGCACCCATTGCTGAAAAATTAGGAATAACTAATCTAATAGCGACAAAAGCAGAGTTTATAGAGGGTCGCTATACCGGCAAAGTTGTTGGTACGCCTTCATACCGACAAGGTAAAGTGACTCGATTAGAAAAGTGGTTGGCTGACAATCAACAGAGCCTCACTGATAGTTATTTTTACAGTGATTCACATAATGACTTACCCCTGCTAAATCTAGTTGATCACCCTATAGCAGTAGATCCAGATCCTCAGTTACATCAATTTGCTGAACAAGCGAACTGGAAAATTATTAGTTTACGTTAGGCGAGATGCACTTTCTAAAGTCATTTCAAAGCAATAGATTTAATAGAGCGCTTGTCTAATAGTTGGTACAATTATTTGTTTTTATCATTAAGATCAGGCTATAAAGTATGGAATGGGAAGTTGTTATAGGGCTAGAAATTCACGCCCAACTCGCTACCAAAAGTAAAATTTTTTCTAGCGCGTCTACAGCCTATGGTGCACAGCCTAATACCCAAGCCTGTGCAGTTGACTTAGGCCTACCCGGTGTTTTGCCTGTCCTGAACGAAGAAGCCGTTAAAATGGCGATCAAGTTTGGTCTTGCCATTGACGCTGAACTCACACAGCGTTCTGTTTTTGCCCGTAAAAACTACTTCTATCCTGATTCACCGAAAGGCTATCAAATCAGTCAATTCGAATTACCTATTGTCGGTAAGGGACATTTATCTATTGAGCTGGAAGATGGTACTGAAAAAGTTATTGGTGTGACACGTGCTCACCTTGAAGAAGATGCCGGAAAATCAATGCACGAAGACTTTCATGGTCAAACGGGTATCGATTTAAATCGAGCTGGCACTCCTTTAATAGAGATTGTTTCTGAACCTGATATGCGTAGTGCTAAAGAAGCCGTCGCTTATATGAAAAAGATTCACTCACTTGTTCGTTACTTGGAAATTTGTGATGGCAATATGCAGGAAGGTTCTTTCCGTTGTGACGCCAATGTTTCCGTTCGCCCTGTTGGTCAGGAAGAATATGGTACCCGTGCTGAGCTAAAAAACATTAACTCATTCCGCAATGTCGAACGCGCTATCAATATTGAAGTGGAACGCCAAATCGAATTGATAGAAGACGGTGGACAAGTTGTTCAAGAAACACGTTTATATGATGCTGATAAAAACGAAACGCGTTCTATGCGGAGTAAAGAAGAAGCGAACGACTATCGTTACTTCCCTGATCCCGATTTATTGCCTGTCGTCCTTGATCTGGCCATGATCGAGGAAATTAGAGCAACGCTACCAGAATTACCAAACGCCAAACGTGATCGTTTCATTAAAGATATGGGCTTATCACTTTATGACGCCTCAGTGCTGACTAGTAGCCGTGAACTCGCTGACTACTTCGAAAAATTACTTGCGAAAACTGATAATAAAGATCCAAAACTGTGTGCTAACTGGATTATCACCACCCTGTTAGGTGCCTTAAACAAAGCAGGCTTAGAAATTGACGAATCACCTATCTCAGCAGAGCAACTGGGCGGTGTCTTAGCACGCATCAGCGATAACACCATCTCAGGTAAAATCGCTAAACAAATCTTTGATGCACTATGGAAAGGCGAAGGCAAAGATGCCGACAGCATTATCGAAGAAAAAGGCCTAAAACAAGTCACTGACAGTGGCGCTATTGAAGCAATTGTGGATGAAGTGCTTGCTAATAATCCAGGACAAGTTGAACAATTTAAAGCCGGTAAAGAACAGCTCATTGGCTTCTTTGTTGGTCAGGTAATGAAAGCGTCTAAAGGTAAGGCTAATCCAGCTCAGGTTAATGAAATATTGAAAGCAAAACTATCCAATTAAATTGAGTTCAAACTTTGGAGTGAATCCCAATACGCTCTTATGTGAGGCCAAGCTTTGAAAAGCTATTTGAGATTAATACGACAAGTGTCTGAGCGCAGCGAGTTTTCGTCGCATCTCAAATAGATTGAAAAGTGAGGGAGCCCTTCAGGGCTGGCCTTTTGTTTGGTTCCATTTATTTTGGCCACGCAAAATAAATGAACGCCCTCCACGGCAGTGTTATCAAATTAAAGTTATGCTAATTCCCTAGCCGCCGCCAATAAAGCTAACCTAGCAATAACCCCATAAGCATAAAAACGATTAGGTTCTGCATCTGGATCATCTTGCTTATTGGGTGTGACACAAGACTGGGCAAAGGCTAGAGGTTCAAAGTGCATGCCTGGTGCATTCAAGTTCTCATTTTCACCACG
>Ga0209199_1000125_pt1 | contig 122807 bp, 120 predicted proteins | sample COGITO_mtgs_1105_7_FD_184805 | JGI IMG/M metagenome (GOLD analysis project Ga0209199, IMG submission 184805) | Pelagic marine microbial communities from North Sea - COGITO_mtgs_110523 (SPAdes) (version 2) | ecosystem: Environmental > Aquatic > Marine > Epipelagic ... | reverse complement strand
TATACCAATTTCACTGTAATGAGTTCATCTTTATTGAGTAGTGAGGTAGGAAATTTGGAAGGACAAGGTTATTTTAGAACTGTTAAACCAACGATATTCCCATTTATAGTACTTGGGGTGTCAATTCTAAATTTTCTTTTGATGAAATTTTTACCAAAAAAAAATGGATAATAGATGTCCTAATTGTGGTACTTATTATCTAAGTGAATCACTTGATAGAGGTCAATTAGGTATCTATGTTATTGTTTTCTCTTTATTGGGTGTTTTTATTACGTTGGGTTCATCTGATTTACATGGAGGGAGACTTAGTTTTGACTCTCTTTATCCCTTAATGATTGTAGGGGTAGTTTTTGGAATTATTTTATTTATTTCAGAAATAATAATACCAACAAGAGTAAAAACTAAAAATTGTTCAAACTGTAATTATTCGTCAAATAAATAGTAAAGAACAGTTGAAGATGAACTTAGTTTTGAGGTGGACTACATTGTATAAGATTGGAGAGATTAATTTTTAACAAACTCTAATTTTCTCTTTTTTTAAGAACTAATTTAACTTACTGATTTATATTGAATTACTTTTCACAAATAAATTTAGTTGGTGATTTTGGAAGGATTCGAACCAGTCAAAAATAGGATAATTTATAAAAACATAAACCCTTGATAATCAAGGGTTTATGATGGGCGGTCTGGACGGGACTCGAACCCGCGACCCCATGCGTGACAGGCATGTATTCTAACCAACTGAACTACCAGACCTTAATGTTAGCGGATGCAAATATACATTGCATTTTGATTTTGCCAAATTTATAACTGACAAAAGAAAGCTTCTTTAGCCCATCATTTGGCTTTATCCAAAAAAAGATGCAAATGATAAAGGATTCATTCTTCAATAAACGATGGTGAACCAATCAATTCCTCAAAAATAATCAAAGGAAAAGTGGGAAAATTATAATAGAATTTAATCCCAGAATTAATGGAATTTGAAGGAGCCTATACTACAATACGGCATCCAAAGCATCTGCGTAGGCCTTTTTTGGGGCTACCCCTACTTGTCTGCCTACCAATTCTCCCTTGTCAAAAAGCAGAACTGTGGGAATATTTCTTACCCCATATTTTGCAGCAAATTCCTGATGTAGATCGACATCCAATTTGCCAACCACAGCCTTACCTTGGTAGTCTTCACTGATTTCGTCAATAATCGGGCCGACCATGCGACAAGGCCCGCACCAAGCTGCCCAAAAATCCACAATGACAGGTTTGTCCGATTTCAAAACCGTTTCTTCAAAATTTGCATCGGTAATTTCTAAAGCCATATTATAAAATTTAGATTCAAAATTAATCATTTTAGAAAATGTGACATTGCCATGAGCAATCAAATTTACTTATTGAAATATTATGGATTGTAATATCTAATCAATTCAACTTATAGTGCCACCGTTTTTCCTCCAAATGTGATAACAATTCGTTGGAAATAGCAACCTTTTGTTTACGGCTGGCCAAGGTCAACTTAAGTTGTTTTTCTGAATCAATGACATCGAAAAACAGCAGTTTGTCTCCCTTAAAACCATTGAGCTCTTTCTTCAATTGGCGAATGCTTTCGGATTTCACTTGGCGAATGTCCAACTGTAAGGTCAACTTTTTTGAATTTTTAGACAGGGCATCGTGTAACATCTCGAAACTAATGAACTGTATTCTCGGATCTCCCAATCTGCCTGTTTCTTGATTTCTCCATCCCTCTTTGATGTTAATTTTTATTCGAACAAACTGATTGACGCTGATAAAATGTTTGAACTTGAGGTACTCCTCTCCAAAAATTCTAAACTCAAACTGATCTGAAAAATCTTCCAAGGTAAATCGACCCCAGCCTTTTCCATTTCTGGATTCTAAATGTTGAATTTCATTGACGATTCCTCCAACATTGAGGTTTTTATTGACCAATGAATTTAGGTCTTTGAGTTGAGACAATTTTGCGTTGGTAAACCATCGCATTTCCTTTTTAAAATCATCCAATGGATGACCTGAAATGTATATCCCAACAACTTCTCTCTCTTTTTTGAGTTTACCCAGGTTGTCCCAAGGTTCGGACTGTGGGATAACCAACTCTTGATAAACTTGATCCGTATTTTCACCAAACAGGCTGGTTTGGGCCGAATTTTGGCTCTCTTGGAATTTAGACCCAAACCGAATCACCTTTTCTAAAAAAATAACCCCATCGCCATCGGGATTAAAATACTGCGCCCTATGGGTTCCTTTAAAAGAATCAAAACCTCCTGCAAGTGCCAAGTTTTCAAAGGCTTTTTTATTGGCCGCTCTCAAATCTACCTTTTTTACCACGTCAAAAATACTTTCGTAATGCGCATCTTTACGGTGATCAATTATGGTCTCTACGGCTCCTTTTCCAACACCTTTAATAGCTCCCATTCCAAAACGAATGGCGTTTTCTTCGTTTACATTGAACTTGTAAAAAGACTCATTGACATCGGGTCCCAATACTTTAACTCCCATCCTTCTGCACTCCTCCATAAAGAAAGTAACCTGTTTGATGTCATTCATATTATTGGAAAGGACGGCCGCCATGTATTCTGCTGGATAATGCGCCTTGAGGTAGGCTGTCTGGTATCCAATCCATGCATAACAGGTGGAGTGAGATTTGTTGAAGGCATAGGATGCAAATGCTTCCCAGTCCTTCCAAATTTTATTCAACACCTCCTTGGGATGGTTATTGGCCTCTCCCCCTTCGATAAACTTGGGTTTGAGTTTTTGCAGTAGCGCAAAAATCTTTTTTCCCATGGCTTTCCGAAGTAAATCGGCTTCACCTTTAGAGAATCCAGCCAATTTTTGAGACAACAACATTACCTGCTCCTGATAAACAGTGATCCCATAGGTTTCTTTGAGGTACTCTTCCATCTGCGGCAAATCATATTTGATTTCTTCCTCTCCTTTTTTTCTGGCAACAAAACTGGGAATATATTCCAAAGGCCCTGGTCGATACAATGCATTCATAGCGATCAAATCTGCAAACACATTGGGTTTTAAATCTTTCAAATATTTCTGCATGCCCAAAGATTCATACTGAAAAATCCCAACAGTATCGCCTCTTTGAAACAACTCATAGGTCAATTGATCATCCAAAGGAAATTCATCCGGATTCAGATCAATCCCATGGCGGTATTTTACCAGCTTAACGGTATCCTTGATCAATGTAAGGGTTTTCAGTCCCAAAAAGTCCATTTTTAGGAGTCCTGCTTCCTCGACCACAGCATTGTCAAACTGAGTCACATTCAAGTCGGAATCTTTGGCAGAAGCAATGGGTACAAAATTGGTAATATCATCGGGGGTAATGATAACCCCACAGGCGTGAGTTCCAGTATTTCGTAGCGAACCTTCTAACACCTTTGCTTGCTGTAAGGTTTGCCCGGCCAAGTCATCTCCCTCATAAATTTCTTGCAATTCTTTGACTTGACTGAACTCATCTGATCTAAGATTTTCTTTGAGTTCCTTGTCTTCCAGAGAGAAAATTTTTGCCAATTTCATGTTGGGAACCAGCTTTGCAATTCGGTCAGCATCGCCCAAGGAAAGATCCAAAACCCTTGCGGTATCTCTGATGGAAGACTTGGCTGCCATGGTTCCATAAGTGATGATTTGGGCCACTTGATTGGCGCCGTATTTTTCAATTACATAGTCCATGACTTTTCCTCTTCCCTCATCGTCGAAGTCAATATCGATATCGGGCATACTCACCCGGTCAGGATTGAGGAAACGCTCAAAAAGTAAATCGTACTTAATGGGATCAAGGTTGGTAATCCCAAGGCAATAGGCCACTACCGACCCTGCGGCAGAACCCCTTCCAGGCCCAACAGAAACGCCCATTTCCCGCGCTGCTGCGATAAGGTCTTGTACAATCAAAAAATATCCGGGATAGCCTGTATTGGCAATGACCTCCAACTCAAAATCCAAACGTTCTTGAATCTCATCGTTGATGGTACTATAACGTCTTTTTGCTCCCTCCAAAGTCAAATATCGCAAAAACTGATTTTCTCTGTCCTTTAGGTCATTGGAGGCATCAGTAGAAAAATCATCAGGTATGTCAAATTTGGGAAGCAATACCTCTCGCGCCAAATCAAAGGTCTCAACTTTGTTGATGACCTCCTCAATGTTGATGATGGCTTCGGGTAAATCCGAAAAAAGGCTTTTCATCTCTGCCTGAGATTTAAAATAGTACTCTTGGTTGGGAAGTCCAAACCGAAATCCCCTTCCACGTCCTATGGGAGTAGCCTGTTTCTCTCCCTCTTTGACACAGAGCAAAATATCATGAGCATTAGCCTCGGCTTTGGAAGTATAATAGGAATTATTGGTGGCCAAAAGCTTAACTCCGTGTTTTTGGGCCAACTGAATCAGCACCTGATTAGCACGCTTTTCATCCTCTTGCTGGTGGCGCATCAACTCAATATACAAATCTTCACCAAACTGGCTCTTCCACCACTGCAGAGCTTCCTCTGCTTGATTATCTCCAACGTTGAGGATTTTTGAGGGCACCTCTCCATTTAAGTTTCCCGTCAAAACCATCAAGTCTGATTTATACTCCTCAACGATTTTTTTGTCGATCCTCGGCACATAGTAGAATCCTTGAGTATAAGCAATGGAACTCATCTTGGAAAGGTTCTCATAGCCCTTTTTATTTTTGGCAATAAAAACAATTTGATATCCGTTGTCCCTTCTAGAGCGATCTTGATGATCTTCACAAACGTAGAACTCACATCCCAAAATAGGTTTGAGGTGGACGGTGCCCTCGGGTAAATCGGCATTGTGATTTTTTACGGCTTTGATAAAGTGGAAGGCTCCCATCAAATTGGCGTGATCTGTAAGGGTTACCGCTGGCATTTGATCATCGGCCGCTGCTTTGACCAAATCCTTGATTCTGGAAGTAGATTGCAAAACAGAATACTGAGAATGGGTATGCAAGTGAACAAAGGGAGTATTTTGTAAAATTTCCTCTTCCGCATCGGTAATTGTTTTTGAGGGTTCTTCTGGGGTCTCAGAAGAGGCAAGCAATTGTTTGGAAGCGTCTTTTAAATTGCGGTGTTTTAATCCAATCCCTTTGACTGGTTCGTCCAATACTTCAGTGAGGTGCTGTAAAATATCTTCCCTGTTTTTTAGAGCCTCGGGTCGGATCAACCCTTTTCTGAAAAGTTCGAAAAAACAGCGGGTAGTGGCCTCTACGTCGGCAGTAGCATTGTGCGCTTCCTCAAAAGGAGCTTCAAAAAGGTGGTGGTGGAGTTCGCTCAGTGTGGGTAATTTAAATTTTCCCCCTCTACCTCCTGGCAACTGACATAATGTTGCGGTCTCTTCGGTACAAGTATCAATGATGGGGAAATTTTCCAAAGGATTCTCATCGCCCAATCGTAAGAATTCTGCCCCCATAATATTGAGGTCGAAACCAACATTGTGCCCTCCGATAAATTCACATTGAGCAATGGCCTGTTGAAATTTTTCCAATACCTCCGCCAAGGAAATCCCTTCTTCTAGCGCAAGAGCAGTGGAAATGCCGTGAATTTTTTCGGCATCATAGGGGATCACAAAACCATTGGGAACTACCAAATAATCCTCGTGAAAAAGGCAACTACCATCATTATCATGCAATTGCCAAGCAATCTGAATACACCGCGGCCAATTGTCCGCATCCGTTAGAGGTGCATTCCAGTTTCGGGGCAAACCCGTGGTTTCAGTATCAAAAATCAAAAACATCTATGGCAATTTGAAATACTAAAATAGGATATTGTCCTTATTTATAGCTTATTGAATTATTAGGAGTTATCAACCAAAAAAAGGATTGAAATCTAAAAATTATTAAGTTGAGTAATGAGAATGAAAACTATCTTTGTCAAAAAAAGTTATCGAACTACTGTTTGATAAAATTGCCCAAACCACCAGTCAAAAGGCATTTGAAACTGCACTTTTGCGGGAGGACTGTTGCCAATTAAAAGGTTTGGTAGGTTCTGGTCTGAACTTTAAAATTGTTACTGCCTTTAAAAACTTGGATCGAACTTTTTTGATGGTATTGGACAATGCCGAACAGGCAGCTTATCACCTCAACGACCTTGAGCAGCTGCTCTCCTCCAAAGAAGTTCTCTATTTTCCAGCCAGTTACAGAGAAGCTTATAACTCTGAGGCTACTGACAACGCCAATGTTTTATTGAGATCCGAAGTACTCAAAAAACTCAGTAGTTCCAAAAAGAAAAAAATCATTGTCACCTACCCCCAAGCTCTTTTTGAAAAAGTCATTTCACAAAACACCCTCAAGCAAAAAACACTTACCATCAAAAAAGGGGACTTCCTCGGCTTGGATTTTGTCAATGAAACCCTTTTTGAATATAGTTTTGATCGGGTCAACTTCGTCACCCAACCAGGAGAGTTTTCCGTAAGAGGGGGAATCATTGATGTATTTTCTTTTGCCCACCAACACCCCTATCGTATCGAGTTTTTTGATGAAGAAATTGAGAGTCTCAGAAGTTTTGATGTCAATACCCAACTCTCGATCAGTCCCTTAGATCAAATCGATTTATTACCCAATACCTCCATGGTTTCTTTTAGCGAAAAACGAAAATCACTGATCGACTCCCTGCCCAAACAAAGTACAGTGGTCTTTAACCAACTTGACCTTTGCTTGGATCGCATCGAAAAATTAGGAATCAAGGCAGCCAAACAATTTGATTCCTTGGAAACCTCCATCCAATATCCTCCAAAAGTTTTGTTTTTAAGCCCCCAAGAACTCTTGGATCGTCTGGAGGGTCAAAGTACCGTGCTGATTAACAATTCTGACCACCTCAAGCCACACGAGCGCATCAGCCTCAAACAAAGTCCTCAGCCTTCAATCAACAAGCAGTTCGATCGGCTGGTTAAAATTCTCAACGAGAACCACGCCTCAGGTTTTGAAAATTATATTTTTTGCTCTAGCGATACGCAAAGGAAGCGATTTAATGAAATCTTGGAAGAAATGGAAACCAAGGTACATTACAAAACGGAGGTTTGCCCACTTTTTGAGGGATTTGAAGATATTGAAGCCGGAATTGCTTGTTTTACCGACCACCAAATTTTTGAACGCTACCACAAATACAAACTGCGTTCGGCCGCTGCCAAAAAAGATGTATTGACCCTTAAAGAATTGACTCATCTGAAAATCGGGGATTTTGTCACCCACATTGACCATGGAATTGGGAAATTTGGAGGGCTTCAAAAAATTGATGTAGATGGGGTAAAACAAGAGGCCATAAAATTGAGTTATGGAGAAGGAGACATTCTCTATCTCAGTATTCATTCACTTCATAAAATTGCCAAATTCAATGGCAAAGACGGTCATGTTCCCAAACTCAACAAATTGGGCTCCAAGGCATGGAAGGCACTCAAGCAAAAAACCAAAACTAGAGTCAAGGCCATTGCCTTCGATCTGATTAAGCTCTATGCAAAAAGGAGAGAAAAAATTGGCCATGCCTTTCCTCCAGACAGCTATTTGCAGTTGGAACTGGAAGCCTCTTTTATGTTCGAAGACACTCCCGATCAAAGTAAAACCACCGCTGCCGTAAAAGCAGACATGGAAAACGAAAGACCCATGGATCGGCTGGTTTGCGGAGATGTGGGTTTTGGAAAAACCGAAGTCGCCATCCGCGCCGCTTTCAAGGCCGTCGACGACAGCAAGCAAGTGGCCGTTTTGGTTCCCACTACCATACTGGCATTTCAGCACCACAAAACTTTTACCAAAAGATTGAAAGAACTGCCAGTGAGGATAGACTACCTCAACCGCTTCCGTTCGACCAAAGACCGAAAAAGAATCTTAGAAGAACTTCAACAAGGAAAAATAGACATTTTGATCGGTACCCACCAACTGGTAAATAAAAGTGTCCAGTTTAGAGATTTGGGACTACTAATCGTAGATGAAGAACAAAAATTTGGTGTGGCAGTCAAAGAAAAATTGCGAGAACTCAAAACCAACGTTGACGTTTTGACCCTTACCGCAACCCCCATTCCTCGGACTTTACAATTCAGTCTGATGGCTGCCAGAGACCTATCGGTGATCGCCACTCCACCGCCCAATCGATACCCCATTGAGAGCGAAGTAGTTCGTTTCAGTGAGTCCCTTGTAAGGGATGCCATTCGTTATGAATTGCAAAGAGGAGGGCAGGTCTACTTTATTCACAATCGGGTAGAGAATATTCAGGAGGTTGCAGGAATGGTACAGCGACTGATTCCCGATGCGCGAATTGCGATTGGTCATGGACAAATGGAAGGCAACCGATTGGAAAAAACCCTGATCGATTTTATGGAGGGACAAGCCGATATTTTAATCGCCACAACCATTGTGGAAAACGGATTGGATGTTCCCAATGCCAATACCATTTTTATCAATAATGCTCAGAGTTTTGGACTCAGTGATCTGCATCAAATGAGAGGAAGGGTAGGTCGAAGCAACAAAAAAGCCTTTTGTTATTTCATCACCCCACCGCTGAGTTCCATGGCCTCCGATGCTCAAAAAAGAATCAATGCCATTTCTCAATTTTCAGAATTGGGAGCGGGGATTCAGATCGCCATGAAAGACCTTGAAATTAGAGGCGCTGGTGACCTGTTGGGAGGAGAACAAAGCGGCTTTATCAATGAAATAGGTTTCGAAACCTATCAGAAAATTTTACAGGAAGCCATAGAAGAGTTGAAAGAAAATGAGTTCAAAACTCTATTCAAAGATGAAGAAAAGTCTCAGGAAAAAAACTATGTCAAAGAAGTGCAAATTGACACAGATTTTGAGATTTTATTACCAGATAATTATATAAATATAGTAAATGAGAGATTGATTCTCTACAACGAATTAAGTGCCATAAAGGACGAAGATACTTTGGTGAAATTCCAAAAAAATATGGAAGATCGCTTTGGGAAAATCCCTCCTGAAGGAGAGGAACTTTTGAGCACGCTTCGACTCAAATGGCTTGCTTCTAAAATGGGACTAGAGCGACTCATCATTAAAAACAAAAAATGTGTGGGTTATTTTTTATCTGATCAACAGAGTGATTTCTACCAAAGCCCACTCTTTAATCAAATACTAGTTGGGGTTCAAAAACAGCCTAATAAATACAGTATAAAAGAGAAGCAAACCCGTAATGGTTTGCGACTTTTATTGGTTTTGGATCAAGTGCATACTGTAGAGAAACTATTGGTGCAACTCAACAACTTGGTTGGTAGTTAAAGGGATTTGAGGTTTTTGATGACCTCAAAAGCGACGTTGACCGAATCTTCATGCATCAGTATGGTAAATTCGTTGGAAGTAGAAATTACTTCATTGATATTTACCCCCTCCCAAGAAAGCCTTTGAAAAATAAAGTAGTAAATACCTGGAATTTTTACATTGTCGTTCGGTAGTTTGACCGTGATGGCCGATAGGCTATCGATTTTGTCAATACAAATTTCGTCACGGAATATATCTTCAATCAAAGGAGCGATATTACTACTGACCACAATGTTTGATTCTCCTACCCCTCTGGAGGAAGTGTAGAAAATATCTTTTTTTTCTTTGATGGCGCTGAGGAATTCCGCCTGAGCAAGCAAAAGAGTCTCGGAAAGTTTAAAACAATAGTCGGTAAGAGAAGATCGAACAGTGATGTCCCCCAAGTTTCTCAATACACTCACAATCTTGTGGGTAGAAAGGAACTCCTCATTGTCTGAGATTCGTTTTAATGCCATGACGATGGCTCCACTTCGGGCAGGCTTCCGCAATGCCTTTTCAATTTCGGGCTGAATCTCCCGCGCCAAAGAGGTCAGGTTGATGATGCCTTGTGACAAGGCCGTGGACAAATAGGGCTTTGATTTGACGAATTCCGATACTTGCGAAGCAATGGTTTTCAATGTAATGTGTTTTATTTTTCTACAAAGTTAATAATATTAAACATAATGTTTGTTTTACAACATTTTAACCGAAGGGGTAAAAGGCTTCTCTAATGTGGTTTTGCTCCCAATGAGTGCCATCGAAGACATATGTAATCAGGTCAAAACGAACCTCGACATCCAGTACTCTCGACTGAACAAAATGATCAACAGCTTCAACCAATAATTTGATTTTTTTGGGCGATACGGCCTGCTCCGGTGAAAGCACATAGCCAATGGTACGGGCTTTGACCTCTACCGCAACCAATGTATTTTCTTTTTGGACGATCAAATCCACCTCTGCCTTGAGGTAGCGATAATTCTTTGCTAAAAGCTTATATCCCAAATTTTGCAAATAGGATGCGGCCAGCTTTTCCGCCTTTTTTCCGAGGTCATGGGCTTTTGTCATGGTGAAATGGGCTTTTCTATAAGTTAAAATAAAATTCCATCATGGGCAATAAAATCCTTATTTTTGCCAAAAAATATACATGTCCTCGCAGCCAAAGAGATATACTGTTACTGCTGCTTTACCCTATACCAACGGTCCTATCCATATTGGCCATCTGGCAGGAGTTTATGTTCCTGCTGATATATATGTTCGTTATCTCAGACTGAGAAAAAAGGATGTAGCCTTTATTTGTGGGAGTGACGAACACGGTGTTGCGATAGCCATTAAGGCCAAAAAAGAAGGGAAAACACCGCAAGAGGTAATCGATCATTACGATCAAATCATCCGTGAAGCTTTTGACGGTTTTGGGATTTCATTTGACAATTACTCCCGAACCTCGAGGGCAATACACCACCAAACGGCAGGTGAAATTTTCAAACAACTGGATGAACAGGGGCAATTTTTGGTCAAAAAAACCGAACAACTGTATGATCCAGAAGCCAAAACCTTTCTGGCCGACCGCTTTGTCACTGGGACTTGTCCCGTTTGTCAAAACAAGGAAGCCTATGGTGACCAGTGCGAATCCTGTGGAAGCTCCCTCAATGCAACCGATCTCATAAATCCCAAATCGACTCTTTCTGGCAGTGTTCCCGAATTTAAAAAAACAAAGCATTGGTTTCTACCCCTCGACCAACACGAAGCCTTTATTGAAGAATGGATACTGAAAGGACACAAAAAAGATTGGAAACCCAATGTTTACGGACAGGTCAAATCATGGATTGACAATGGCTTACAGGCTCGTGCAGTTACGCGTGACTTGGATTGGGGCATCCCTGTTCCGGTCGAAGGAGGTGCTGGAAAAGTACTCTACGTCTGGTTTGACGCTCCCATTGGCTATATCTCCTCCACCAAGGAATGGGCTCAAAAGAAAAATATTGATTGGGAACCCTATTGGAAATCAAAAGACACCCAATTGGTTCACTTTATCGGAAAAGACAATATTGTTTTCCATTGTATTATTTTCCCCATCATCCTCAAAAACACAGGAACTTATATCCTTCCTGAAAATGTTCCAGCCAATGAGTTCCTCAACTTGGAAGGCAACAAAATTTCCACTTCCAAAAAATGGGCAGTGTGGTTGCATGAATATTTGGAGGATTTCCCCGACAAACAAGATGTATTGAGATATGTGTTGACTGCCAATGCACCGGAAACCAAAGACAACGATTTTACGTGGAAAGAATTCCAAACCCGTAACAACAGTGAATTGGTCGCTATTTTCGGTAATTTCATCAATAGGGTAATGGTACTCACCCAAAAATACTACGATGGAAAAGTTCCTTCCATGGGCTCAGTGAATGATACTGACCAAGCAGCATTGACAAAACTGAAAGAATTTCCATCCCAAATGGAAAAGCAAATAGAGCATTACCATTTTAGAGCCTACAGTCAAGAAGTAATGAATTTGGCACGATTGGGCAATAAGTACTTGGCAGAACAAGAGCCTTGGAAATTGATTAAGACCAATCCCGAACGAGTAGAAACCATCATGTTCACAGCACTACAGATTGCGGCGGGACTCACTATCCTGAGCGAGCCTCTACTCCCCTTTACAAACCAAAAAATGGTGGATATGCTCCAGCTCAATGCATCTTGGGAAGATGTAAGCGGTGATGATTTTCTTCTTGCTCCAGGGCACCTTCTCGAAAAACCACAATTACTTTTTGAAAAAGTTGAAGAGGAAGCCATTGAAAAACAGTTGGAAAAATTAAAGAACAACCTATCCCATGAAAACGAAAAAAATAAAGTGGAGGAAACCCCAAAAGAGATGATTGCTTTCGATGATTTTACCAAAATGGATCTCAAGACGGGAACCATACTCGAAGCCGAAAAAATGGCCAAAACCAAAAAGCTTTTGGTTTTAAAAGTCGATTTGGGTAATGAAGAAAGGACGATTGTTTCCGGAATTGCGGAGAGTTATCAGGCCGAAGAGGTCGTGGGTAAAAAGGTTACGGTTTTGACCAATCTTCATCCAAGAACCATCCGTGGTGTGGAAAGTCAAGGAATGCTATTGATGGCAGAGAATGGGGAAGGGCGATTGATTTTTATCTCCCCAGAAGACGACAACACCCCCAGCGGTTTGACCATCAGGTAAATTCATCCTGTGATAGCTGTTGCCTTTGATCCCATTTATGTATTGCCCCTTCCCGAAAACCATAGATTTCCTATGGAAAAATACGATCTGCTGCCCAAGCAACTGATGCATGAAGGCACTTGTGATCGAGATGATTTTTTTTCCCCAAAGCCCTTATCTGATCAAATTGTAAAAACCATTCATCAATCTGACTATGTGGATCGATTAAAACGTCAGGATCTCAATCGATCTGAAATCAGAAAAATAGGATTTCCCATTTCCCAACAATTGGTAGAAAGAGAATTTGTCATTGCAGGAGGAACTGTCGAAGGGGCATTGAAGTCTCTTCAATCGGGCATCTCATTTAATATTGCCGGGGGGACACATCATGCCTATTCAACCCACGGTGAGGCATTTTGTATGCTGAATGACCAAGCCATTGCCGCACAATATTTATTAGACCACCACCATGCCCAAAGAATTTTGATCATCGATTTGGATGTTCATCAAGGTAATGGCACGGCAGAGATTTTCAAAAATGAGGATCGAGTATTTACCTTTTCGATGCATGGCCAAAAAAACTATCCCTTTAAAAAAGAACAAAGCGACTGGGACATTCCGTTGGAGGACAAAACAGGAGATGAACGATATCTAAATGTGCTAAACGATACGCTTCCACAACTTTTTGAGCAAGTAGATCCAGACTTTGTTTTTTATCTATCGGGGGTGGATGTAGTGGCTACAGATCGGTTGGGTCGGTTGGCAATGAGTCTAGAGGGATGCAAACAAAGGGATGAACAGGTGCTGGAATTTTGCCACAAACTTTCCCTGCCCGTTCAATGTAGCATGGGTGGTGGTTATTCGGAAGACATCAAACTGATCATCGAGGCACATGCGAACACCTACCGAGTCGCACAACGGATTTTTTAACGCCAGGTTTGACTTTTCATATTGAGGGTTGCCACAACAATGTCTTTACGGCTGATCTGTCCGACCAATCGATTGTTATCCAACACGGGGAAACGTCTTCTAGTGGTTTTAAAAAACATTGACGCTGCCTCAAAAATTGTCTTATTGGCATCGATAGTATCCACCTTAGAGGTCATAAAGTGGGCCACTGTTTTGTCGAGAATGGGTAAATTAAAATAGCGACTATCTGAGATTTCTTTCATACAGTCAGCTTCTGAAATTACCCCGATCAATTCCCCAGTATCATCCACTACTGGGCCTCCAGAAATACGGTATTTGATGAATTCCTTCATGACTTCGTGGATGGATTGGTTCTGTTTAAAAACGACCAAATCTCGTGTCATGATATCAGACACCAATAATGTTTTGTTTGGTGCTTTGGATTGAGTTGCTCTTTGTCCTTGAAAGCTTTTTATCGGCATAACTCATTGTTTTTGTATCTCTTAAGATAATGATTTTTAAAATATCATTTAATAATTTTGAGAACTATCTTTGTAAAAGCTCAAACAAAAACCATGGAGCAATGAAAAAAATCGGAATATTGGGAGGCGGATGGTTGGGCTCAGCCTTGGCTTTAGCGACTCAAAAAAAGGGGCATCAGGTCAAGGTAACATCGACAACTGAGAAAGGGGTAAAGCTACTTCAAAATAAAGGATTGAGTGCACAATTCCTAAAGCTAAGCGAATCGTCCATCATGGGGAAAATCGATTTCTTTAAAGATATTGACACCCTTTTAATCAACATCCCCCCAGGTCTAAGGAAAAATCCCCAACGCGATTATGTTGCCTTAGTGGAGCAAATCGTTGAAAAAGCAGAAGCCTATAAAATTCAAAGGGTATTATTCACCAGCAGTACTTCCGTATATGGTTTTCAAGAGGGAATTATCACCGAAACAAGTGAATTATTGGGGGATAGCCCTTCGGCACAACAAATTATTAAAGTGGAACAAAAGCTGTTAAAAAACGAAAAAATCGAAAGCTGTATTGTTCGACTGGGGGGCTTGATGGGGCCCGATCGTCATCCCATCTTCACCTTGAGCGGTAAAAAAAATCTACCCAACCCTCTATCACCTATCAACTTTATCCATCAAAAAGATGCGATAGCTATTATTTTAACCCTGATCGAAAACTGGAGTGGGAATCAAATCTTCAATGCCGTAACGCCCTATCACCCCGGTCGGGAAGCTTATTATTCACAGATGGCGGAAATCGCTCAGCTTCCCCCACCAAGCTTTGAAAAAACAGGGGTCATAAGAGGGTTTGTCAGCTCCGAAAAAGCATGTTCTGAACTCCATTTTACATTCAAAGTGAAAAACTTGTTAATATTAAATTAAAACAGAATTCACAAAGCGCCTCAATTCTCTTTAAGTTTACAAAAAACCTAAATTTTGTCTACTTCATCGGAATATATTACGGTACTTGAGAAAATTCTTAACTTATTAAAGAATTCAAAGCTAGAGTATTTAAAAGCTTCTGACGAGTGTAATCTATCCAAAGACAAACGATATTTCAACATACAATCTACCCATAGAAACCGATTTTTTCAGGATGTAACCCAATTATTGAGATCCCTCAATGTGGAAGTAGAAAACTTGATTATCCATCGGCTCAATTTTGAGGAAATGGTCATTTCGTCCATCAAAAAAACCGATCACACCCATCTCCACAAATGTGTAGAATACGACCAAAAGCTTTTAGCATTGTACGATCAAGCACTGACCCTTCAACCGAAAGCCTTATTTTTAAGAAATCAAAAAGAAAAAATTTCTGACTCTTTAAAAGAAGGAATTTATTTTCTGGAAAATGCGGGTTTCATTTTTGAGTCCTGAAAAACAGGATTAACCATTCTCAGGCTGTCCAATTCTATTTTGTTATCCTCTGCCATACTGATCATACGCTTTAAGAGGATATTATACTCTAAATAAAGTTCATCCAATGCTTGATTGAGCTTTTCATTCTGTTTATTGACCGCATAAAAATGGCACTTGATGATTTGGGTCTGAATTACTTTTATTCTGCTGTATATGGGAAATTTATTAAAATCTTCGGGAAAAGGTTCTTTTAATAAAGAACTGGTGGTTTTATAGAGTTCAGAGATAAAGGTCATTATTTCGGCTGTATTGAGCTGAGTTATGTCCTCTACCTCATCTTTGAATTTTATGAATTGTACCCATTGATCTATTTCGTTTTCTTCAATAAACTCTGGGGTGAGTTGGGTGAGTTGGGTAGCCTGATCGGGAGCATCAACATTCAACTCCTCCTCCTTTTTTTCAACGACTTGTTGGTTTTCAGGTTTTTTTTCTGTGCAGGAAAAAAGAAAAATAATCATCAGACCAAGAAAAGAGTAACGGAGCATGAGTAAAAAGTTTAAATACCTATAGTGGTTTGCTTGATTAAAAGTACAGCAAAGAAAATGATTTGCAAAAGATACAACTGATGAGGGAACCAACCCTCAACGGATACCTTAAAATAATGAAATACCGCTTGTAAAAAAAGTGCCACTGCTGCCCAACCAAAATAGTTTTGAAGGGGTGCCTCTCCTCCGTCAAAAACCCAAAAATCCAATACCGGAGCAATGGGCTCTATCAAAAGGTCTAGAAAAATCATCAAACCAACGCCAATGATGATTCGCATGAAGATATTCTGGTAAAACTGCTGTGCAATGGCTCCCGTAATGATAGTCAGAAGTGCCCAGTTGACACCTATCAGTATTGGAACCCCCAAAATCTTATATCCCAACGCATTTCCATACTGATAATCTCCAAAAATCCAACCCCATTGGACTCCTAAAATTTCGGTAATCATCCCAGTAAAAAAACCCAAAATAACCATTGGAAAAAACCATTTATGCCCACTACAATTGAGCAACAAAAGAACAAAATTGATCGATAAATTGAGTGGAGTCGCCGAAATGAACCAGTCTGAATTGCCGTAGAGTATTCCCAAAATTCCGCTGAGGTGAAATAACCAAATGATGGCAATGGAAACATTCTCAAGGTTTAATTTGACTGGAGTCATCTGTGGTCTTAGGGTATTAGATCTGTTGCAATTTTGGCGGAAAGCAAACACAGAGGGATGCCTCCACCGGGATGTACACTTCCACCACAAAAATATAAATTTTTGATTTTGGAACTGAAATTAGGATGCCTCAGAAAAGCAGCCATTTTATTGTTGCTGGAACTGCCGTATAGCGCCCCCAAATGTGAGGATGTTTTATGTTCAATCATCGGAGGCGTCAAAACCTCTTCTTCTTGAATCAGAGAATCCATATCAACTTTCAAAATGCGATTGAGTTTGGCGATTGTTTTTTTTCTCAATTCATTCTTAATCTGATTCCAATCCTGTCCGTGATCTGCAGGGGTGTTGATCATCACAAACCAGTTTTCAGCTCCTTTTGGGGCATCTGATGGAATATCTTTGGAGGTAATATTAACATAGACCGTAAAATCTTCACTGGGTTTTTTTTGATTAAAAATGGCTTCAAATTCTGATTTATAGTCTTGAGAAAAAAAGATGTTATGCAAATCGAGTTGATCAAAAATCTTATTAATACCCCAATAAAAAATGACTGCCGAGCTAGAGCGTTCTTGACTTAAAATCCTTTGAGGAGCTTTGATGCCTTTCAGAAGATTTTTATAGGTGGGGAAAACGTCCATATTGGATAGGACAATGTCGGCCAAAAGGGTATGATTTTTGGTTTTGATCCCCGTGGCCTTTCCATTTTCGACAAGGATTTGACTGACTTTTTCACCCAAGTGAAAACTAACGCCTTTTCTTTTGGCCAATTCAAAAAGAGATAGCGTAATTTGTTCCATTCCTCCATCGGGCACAAAAGTTCCAAACTCCTGTTCCAAGTGCTGAACCAATGTCATTATACCAGGGGTTTGATAGGGAGAAGAACCGTTGTAGGTGGCATAACGATCATACATTTGAACCAAATGTGGTTCTTTGAGCTGGGCCGCATTGACGGTATGGAGATTTTGATTGATTTCATAAAGGCTAAGATTGAGCAGCGCTTTAAGGGTTTTAACGGACAAAAAACCTTTGAATTTATGTAACGATTGCTCCAAAAAAAGAGGGGCGGTTAATTCAAATTTTTTTTTAGCACGTTTGAGGTATTTTTCCAATACAGTAGCTTTTACGCCCAATTTATTGTGAACTTCTTGCAGAAAAAGTTTCGAGTCGGCATAAGCAGTAAGTTGGGTTTGATCCTCCCAAAAATACTGACAGGCGATTTTTTTCTTCTGATAAGTAAAAAAATCGCTGGCTTTTTCACCGTGAATTTCGAACAATTCGGTAACGTATTGTGGCATGGTAAACAAGGAGGGGCCAGCATCAAAGCGATAATCTCCCAAGGAGAAAGCACTCAGTTTTCCACCAGGGTAGTCATTGGCCTCAAAAACGGTTACCTTATACCCTTTTTTTGACAAACGCAAAGCCGCTGCAATACCTCCAATTCCCGCTCCGATGACCACTGCATTTTTCATTTTCTAAGAGAATTTGGTTTGATGAATCCTGTATCAGAGAGAACGTGAAAACGGGCAAAGAGGTCTTCGCTATACCACTGCTGACTTCTTGTTTTTTTGATGATTTTTGCATGGGTTTGATCGCGGTAGGCAAATTTTTTAACGGCCTCGAAACTGTCCCAAAGGCTGAGGGTCGCCTGTTGAACAAAAGGCCACTCTCCAATCCCTTTGAAATACTGAACCCCTGTGGCATTTTCTATGGCTGCACTGGCAGAAGGAACCGATTTCCAAAATGCAATGAGTCGAGATGGCCTAAGGGTCGCCCGAGTGATGACTGCAACAGGCAATTCGGAATCAATGGTCGTTGACTTTTGTTCCGTAAAAGGATTTTGACCGCTCCACAAGCCATGGCTTTTAACGGGCAACATTTTAAGGGTTCGAATAGAAGATGATTTTTGGTAGTAGGTTTGCATAAAACTATTGTGATTCAAAAAATCATCAGCCGATTCTTGATTGTCCCATACCCCCAAAAAGGCATATGTTCCAAAATCTGGCCACAGACTAAAACCATTCCCACCTCCAGTTCCCATGAGCTTAAAGAACCTAAGCCCTTCTTTTTGTTTAAGTTTTCTGGGCGCAAGACCCATTTGAGCGAAAGCCCAGCGTTTATTTTTACGAAATTTGAAAAATGTAATGGTCGTTACGCCTTCCATCTAAATCATGATCATCCTACAACACTAAGTTAGGGAAAAACTCTTATAAGGCTTGAAAATTAGGGGTTAAATATAACGCCTCTGCTAGGATTTTAGAATTTGACTTTAGGAGGTAGTAATCGCAGAGGCGTTAATAAACCAAATTGAATTTAAACTTATTAAATATATAGAAAAAAAATTCACAAAAAAAAGGTTAAACAAAAAAAAATTCAAGCTGTTCTAATAAATCCTCAAATTATACCCTTGAAATTGATTATATTTGTTTACTATATTTATTAGTTATGACTTCTTCTTTTGTGGCATTTGTTGTTGTTGTTTCTATAGCTGGTGTAATGATCGCTATTTTCATCGACCTTTCTAAAAAGTAATCCTCGTTGAAATCTCCTGTTATTTTTGACAAATTTATTTATCTGCTCATCATTTTCAATGTAGCAGCCATGATTTTGGAATCTCACGTTTCGATTCGAAATGTTTATGGTAATTATTTTAATGTTTTCGAGGCCATTTCTATTTATATTTTCTCTTTCGAGTATTTATATCGTATTCGTTTGGCCTATTTGGATAAGCGAATGAAAGGTGTTAAGAAATATATTTTTAGCACCTTTGGCTTAATTGATCTGATTTCGATCTTACCTTTCTTCCTCAATCAATTTGTAAAAGTTGATGGACGATTCCTGAGGATCTTAAGATTGTTTCGTTTAACCCGTATTTTTAAGTTGGGACGTGACAGTAGTTCTCTTCAGTTATTTGTCAGCGCATTAAAGGGGGTACAAAACGAATTGAAGTTTACCCTCTTTCTTTCCGCACTGGCTATTTTGTTTTCTGCCTCTGCCATTTACTATCTTGAGAACGAAGTCCAACCAGAAAAGTTTTCCAGTATTACAGAATCTATATGGTGGGCTACGGTTTCTCTGGCTACGGTAGGGTATGGGGACGTTTATCCTGTAACGGTTGGCGGTAAAGTTTTTGCTTCTGTCATATCGTTGATTGGGATCGGTATAGTAGCCATTCCCACAGGGATCATTTCGGCCTCTTTTGTTGAAGAAATCAATAAAGTCAGAAGGGGAGAAAAATAATTCTACTCTTAGAGCTTTTTCTTATCATTATAATTTCACAAATAGTACAGGGATTTATGGCCTCATTATCTAATAAAACATTAAGTTATTAATAGCTTTGCAATGGTATGAAAAAGAGCATCAGTATTATCGGTTCCGGTTTTTCTTCTTTGTCTGCAGCTTGTTATTTGGCACAGTTGGGACATCGGGTGGAAATTTTTGAAAAAAACAGTACGCCTGGAGGTCGGGCGCGTCAATTGAAAAGAGATGGATTTGTATTTGATATTGGTCCTTCTTGGTATTGGATGCCGGATGTATTCGAAAAGTTTTTTGGCGATTTTGGGAAAAAAGTCAGTGATTATTATCAGTTGGAACTATTGGATCCCGGATATCAGGTTTACTTTGGTAAAAACGACTCTATACTGATCGGAAATTCCTTAGAAAAAATTTACACCGCTTTTGAAGCAGAGGAAAAAGGGAGTGCTGCACAGCTTAAAAAATTCATTGAGAAGGCCGCTGATAATTATAGAATCGCCATAGATGAATTGGTCTATCGACCGGGGGTTTCACCGTTGGAGCTGGTCACACCAGATACCATCAAGAAATTGGGTTACTTTTTTTCGAATGTAAAAAGAGAAGTAACCCGATCGTTCAAAAATCCAAAACTGGCGCAAATCCTTCAGTTTCCCGTATTGTTTTTGGGGGCCAAACCCGAAGACACTCCCGCCTTTTATAACTTTATGAATTTTGCCGACTTTGGTCTGGGGACTTGGCATCCCAAAGACGGGATGTACAGCATCGTAAAGGGTATGGTTCAACTGGCTGAAAGTTTGGGCGTAAAAATTCACCTTGACAGTGCTGTGGAGGAAATTCTTTTAGAGAATAAAAAAGCCATAGGGATCAAGATCAAAGGAAAAAACATTATGTCGGATATCGTTTTGAGCGGAGCCGACTATCACCATACCGAAACCCTACTGCCCAAAAATTTTAGAGCCTACAGCGAAGCCTATTGGGACAAAAAAACTTTTGCCCCTTCATCCCTGCTTTTTTATGTGGGATTGAACAAGAAGGTGAAAAATGTCTCCCACCACACCCTATTCTTTGACGTGGATTTCGATATCCATGCCGAAACCATATACGACACGGCTCAGTGGCCAAAAGAGCCGCTTTTTTACGCCAATTTCCCATCCATTTCAGACCCTGATATGGCGCCGAAAGGAAAAGAAGCCTGTTTTCTTTTAATTCCCATTGCACCGGGATTAGAAGATACCGAAATACTGAGGAATCGTTATTTTGATATTGTCATGGAGCGATTGGAAAAACTAACCGACCAAAGTTTAAAGAACGATATTCTTTTTAGAGAGTCTTTTTGTGTCAATGATTTTATTTCGGTGTACAATTCCTATAAAGGGAACGCCTATGGAATGGCCAATACGCTCTTGCAAACGGCATTCTTGAGGCCTAAATTGAAAAGTAAAAAAGTAAAAAATCTATACTTTACAGGACAATTGACCGTCCCTGGTCCTGGTGTACCTCCTGCATTGATCTCTGGAAAACTGGTAGCGGGCTTGATTGAAAAAGCTTAGAACCACCAATAAATAAAGACAAATTCATCATTTTTGACCTGGATAACACTGTCTAGTTTTTTGATATTTGTCCCAACTGTTGATTCGTATTCTACCAATTGCTCTGAGATTTGTTCCCACAATCCCAAGCGCTTGAAAAGATTGTATTTCAAATATTTCTCTTTTTGAAAATATTTTCGGTGTTTTACCCAAAAGTTGGTGTCGTATAGGTCAATTTTTTCCAACTCAAAAATCCACTTATTGGCTACCTGAGCTTCGAACTGGTCAACATAAACTTTTTCTTCTCGATCCGTGTTGAGCATTAAATATTTTAGGTCGGTTCCATCATAGGTGTTATTGACAAATCGTCCCACTTCCGAACCCAAAAACCTGAAGGTTCCATCCAATTTAATGGCTTCATATACTACCCTTGGAGGATTGAAAGGGTTGTAATTGTTGTAAAAAGAAAGAGGAGAATAAGGCAGCCCATCGGTCTCGTCAATAAATAAAAAAACACTGTCTCTATCTTGATCCCATTGTTCGTATAAATTGTTGTATAACATTCGGATCCATTGATTTTCTTCGATGTATATTTGGGTGTATTCTCTGATATCGATCATTTCATCTCTAAGACCAATAAGGTTATCGACATTGGATTCTCTGTCTCCAAATTCTTCCCCTTGTCTTTCTACTCCAAAAGAAACCAATACCCCAAAAAATACAATAAGGAATTCTACAAAGCCTTTTTTGATTCGATCATAAAAGTCTTGCATAGAGAATCGATCTCCCAATGTGATAATCCGCAACAACCAGTTGAGCTGTTCCTTCTTTATCCCTTTTTCTTTTTCTCTTTTGTTTAAATCGTCACTCATGGGAAATTATTTATTTAAATATATTGAATATAAAATGGAATTATGAATTAATCAATCTTTGTCTTTAAAATTTACTTTGGGATCGAAAATTTCTCTGATAATTTTAAATAAAGTTGCTTCAAAACGATCAAGATTTTCTGGATTAAGGGCTTGATCTAGATTGTTTCCGTGAGAAAAAGACATAAAATACTGGGGTAGATTTCTGAAAGAAATAATCCCAGCAGCCGATTTTTGATGTTTGGACAAAAGAGGTTTTTGAACATAAGAATAAAGCAGAATCTGAAACAAATAGGCGTAATCTGTCTCCTGGTCAAAAATATCCCAATGGGGTAACTTGAGCTGTTTGGGTTGAATCATTCCAGTTTTATAATCGATGATTCTAAGGGTATCGTTGTAGAGGTCGATTCGATCAACTACACCAATTAATTTGACGGGGAAATCGAATCCGGGGAGTTGAACACTTTCCTCAAATCGATGTTCTAGCTGAAGTATTTTGATTTGATTTCCTTGCCGAACTGAATTTTCTTCAATGGCTAAGAAATCTAAAATTGACTTTTTCAACACTTCAAAAATAATGTGGTTACGACCTGTTTTCTTCTGGGTGCCATGATAAATGGCTTGGTAGCGTTCCTCCATCAGAGGCAGCAAACGTTCCTTCATTTGCTTAAAATCAGTAGGTGTGAGAGTTTTATTTTGGTATGGGAGGTAGAGTTGCTCAACCACTTCGTGTACCAAATTTCCCTTGTCCATATGATTGATCGTGGACTCCATGCTGGTTTTTTTCCTGATCTTAAGCACCCTTTGGTAATAAAATTCTATTGGATCCCTCATGTATAGAGAAAGAGAGGAAGGGGAAAATCCTTTTTCGGCTATGGCACGCAAACGCTGCTGAATGTTTTGGGTTTTTTCGATATAAAAATCCCCACGAGCTGGGGTTTTATAATTCAAGATGAGTTGATTTTCATGGATTTGGTGATCGGTTTGTTGTTGGAATTTTAATTGGTACAAAAAGCGACTCATTTCACCTGAATTCAACCCATCACTTTGGGTGTTATAGAGCAAATAAACTCTTTTGGCGCGCTGAAGAAGTCGGTAAAAATGATAGGTGTAGATGGCATCATTTTCCAAAAAAGTGGGCAAGTTGAATTTTTTCTTTAGATCGAAAGGTAGAAAAGATGTGTTCTTTTTTCCCGATGGCAAAATGCCCTCATTGAGATTGGTGATTATCAAATTGTCAAAATCCAACAAACGGGTTTCCAGCAAACCCATAAACTGGATGCCTTCCAATGGTTCTCCCAGAAAATCGATTTTTTCCCCTCTGATAAGTGTTCTGAAAACCAAAAGCAACAAGGGAAGGTTTTCAATGAAAGCATATTTTTGATGTATGGCTTCCAACTGATTAAAAAGGGATTTGAATTTTTGGAAATAGGCCAAATGGAGGGCCGCATCAGTTTCATTGGTTTGTTCCAAAAAGTCTGTGTAAAAATCGCATATACGGATCAAGCGTGACAGAAAGCCAGCAATGGAATCAACTGGAGCAAAAAAACAATGGTTAATGGCCTTAGTATTGTCCAAGGCATAGAGTTTGTTTTGAGAAAAACGAAATAAATTTTTGGCCTCCATCTCCTTCAAATATTCCTCGAGATTTAAATCGTGAAATTGGAGCAACGAAAGACACCAAGGAGTGGACAACAGGCTTTTGAAGTTTTTATAAAAGAAAGAACCCTTCTTGGTGTTGAGGTGCAATTGAAAAAACAATTCGAAAAAATCGGCGGCAGGGGTCTCTTTGAGTGGATATCCCATGGTGACATTCCAAGTTAAAGCAACGTCATCTATGGCAGAAATTGCGGGTGTCAACAAGGTTTCATTCCCCAAAACAACGGCGGTTTTTTCGTCGGGATGATCCGTTGCCAATTGGGCTGCTAATTGGGTTGCGTATTTGGCTTGTGCAACATTTTTGCTCACACCAATGAGCTCTATTTTTTTTGTCTTAGTATAATTTTTTTTAAATGAAGTCGGTTTGGCACGAAGGGATTTCCATTCTCTATGATACTTCCGGATGAATTTCCCTGCGGCATGAACCTTGTCTTGAAAGAAATGGTGGTCGATATCCCAATAGACTTTTCCCTTCTTTCTGGAAATAAATCCTTGAATGATTTGAGACTCGGATTCATTGAGGGCATTGAAGCCAACAAAATAGTGGTATTTGTCCGTCTGATTGAGATAAAATTCCAAATTGGCGACTGCTTCCCTGAAAATCAAACCCAGTGTAGCTTGCTGTTTTTGTTGAAGCCTCTGACTCAATGATTCGTATAGTGCGGGCATAATTCTCCAAAATTCCAGATGATTTTGAATGAGATTACTTTGATCTTCGTTATGAGCCCATTGGGTCATTTCCTGAAGTGAAAACTGAAAGTCAAATAAGGTTTTGACATTGACCAAATGGGCATCCATCTCATTGAAGTCGGACAAAATCACTGAGGCCCAGCCCAAAAATTGATCGAATGAATCCCGATTTTTTTCATCAGAAACATCTTGATATGCGGCATAAAACTCGAAAATCAAATCTACTGGAGCTACCTTTTTTAAGGTGGAGAGTTCCTCGACAAAATTTTCAATACTTATGATTTCCGGAGCAAAAGCTGGTTTTTGAATTTGACGGGCCAATGCGTTTTTCAGAAATAAACTTGCCCGACGACTGGGCACTACAATTTTGATGGATTCAAAAGGATATTTTGAATTGATAATTTCTTCTGCTATTTCATCAAGAAAAGTTTTCATCGGCCTTATTGATTCATGGGGTGGAAGGTCATGCTACTGTTTTTACTATTGTCTTTTTTCCGATATACACCAAAAAGGATTTTGATTTTTCATGGGTCATCTCCTCCAACACTTCAGCATAATGTTTGATTTGGTTGGCGTGCCGAGGGTGTTCTTTTCCAGTTTTATAATCAATAATGACCCAGCCGTCCTTGTTTTTCACCACCCGATCGGGTCGAACAAAGGATTTTTGAGGAATCAATATATCCTTTTCGTTATAGACTTCAATGTCTTGCTGATAAAAGGGTGACAGTTGTGGATGATCCACAATATCATTTACCATTTGTAAATAGTGGTCGTATTCTTCTTTGTTGATCTTCCCGGAATGAAGGGCATCGGTCACCACAGCCGATGTATCCATAGTGCTGGATAATTCTGCCAATAAATCGTGAACCAACAAGCCTTCTTTTCGGGCAACCATAGCCGATTCGTTGTGCCTTGGATGCATTTGCACCCACAGTCTTTTTTGCCAATTGGGCTGAAATTTGAAATCGGGTCGAAGTCCGTTTATGGGGGACTCATTATCGATCCGCACTACATTATCGGCCGTACCCCATTCAAATGGTCTTTCTGTCTCAGGGGATTGATTCTGACTTCTTACAAAATGGTTGAGTAAAGTGGCATAGCTTTTATCCATTGGAGCACTCTCTTGCTCTATGGTGCAAATCAAGTGCAATTGGGAAACCGCTCGGGTCAATGCCACATAAAAAGTATTGAGCGCATCTCCCTGTTCTGCCAAAAGCTGCCGTTCATAGAATGCAGTGGCTTCGGCCCCCAAGTATTTTAATTTATTTGAAAAATGGATTCTTCCCCAACTAAAAGAAGTGTCAAAATGATTTTTGATAGGATACCAAACTTTTTGACTTCTTGAGGAAACTAAATCTTCTGAGGCAAAAGGGAGGACTACCACAGGAAACTCCAGTCCCTTGGCCTTATGAATGGTTAATATTTTGACCGCATTGGTACCTTCGGGAATGACGATTTTTTGATCCTTTCCCTTTTGTTCCCAATAATGAAGGTAGCTCAAAAAGCTTCCTTCGTCTTTGGTACTGAACTCAAATACATCATCCAAAAAGGAGTTCAAATGCGCCTCCATATTTTCGATCAATTGGAATGCAGCAATGGCATATTCAATAGCATTATAAAGGGATTTTTTGGCAAAAAGCTGAAAATCAAATGAAAGATTGAATTGCTTTTTTATTTCTTTTTCAAAGGCAAAAAGGGGAAGAAAAATAGATGAACTAAGGCTTTGATCAAAATCTATTGAAGTCCCCTTGTAGTCATATAAAAATTTGATGATGTTTTTTCTTTGTTCCTCATCATCGGGGTCAACAGCAACACGAATGAGTGCGATGAGGAAATTGACCTTAAGAGAACTTCCCAGAGACAATGACTCTGAGGAGATCAAAGGGATGTCTTCGGTCTGAAGTGCCTCAGCGATCTGGGCAGCTTGTTCCTTTTTTCTGACCAATACAGCCATGTCTTTCCACAGAAATCCATTGGATCGAGCCGCATTGAGTGAGATTATGGTTTGTTCTTGATAGTGTGGTATTGTGCTTTCCTTTTGCCTGCCCTTTTCAATAAAACGGACAACCACCTGCCCCCCTTTCTTGTCATTAAACTCCTGTTGGGTTTGTTGTTCAAACATTTCCTTTTGCTCAGGATCTTGGCAAAGGGCTCCAACCCAAGCAAAAAACTGATTGTTAAAATCTACAATAGCCTCTTGGCTGCGGTAATTTTTGGGTAAAAGGGTGATGTCGGGAAGCAATTGCGGGAAGGGACTTTCTTTTTTCAGAAGGTTCAGAAACTGTTGGTTGTCTCCTCCCCTCCATCTGTATATGGCTTGTTTGGGATCACCAACCAGCAAGAGGGATCCCATTTGATGGTCATCATCCATCCCCTGCAAGGCGTTGGAAATTAAAGGAATGAGGTTTTTCCACTGCAAACGGGAGGTGTCCTGAAATTCGTCAATAAAATAATAACGGTATTTTTCGCCCAGCCGCTCGTATATGTAAGGAGCATCAAGACCAGAAATTTCATTATCGATCATTTCATTAAAACGGCTTAGAAGCAATCGATTTTCAGGAAGTTGTAAATCTTCAAGACCCTTTTCCATCGATCCAATCAACGACAAAGGAGTCCATTGACTGATGATGCTCTTCAGAAGGAGTAACCTCCCTACCTTTGATTTGGCTTGGGTAAAACGGTCAAGTAACTCAGGCGTCAGGGCATCAATAATATTTTTTTTCGATTCAGAAAGTGATTTTTTATAGAGGCGCTGTCCTTCTGTAAGATTTTGTTCCAATTGGTTTTTATACAGATCATCAACCGTTCCACTCGCTATTTTTTCAAAATGCGTATACAGGGTTTTTCGATTGAAATCATCTTCGTCCAATCCCTGATCGTTCAAAAATTGAAGTGTATTGATTCCAATGGTTTTAAGCTCTTCCCTGATCGTGCTGAGGTCTTTTTGGAAGGCTTTTTTTTGGGCTTTAAATTCTTTTTGATCAATTTTTCTTAAAACGGACAATGGCTCACGATCGTTTTCATTGAGCAATAGTTTTGAAAAGTCGAATAAATCTTCTCCAATGTTCCAACTCTTGAGTTCCTCAATTTTACTCAAACTAAATGAGACCAAGGTTTCGGTCAAGGGTTTGTCAATACCAGCTTGGTCTAAAATATTTTCTGTCATTTCTTGCAACAACAAATCACTGTCTAAAGTAACCTCAAAGCTGGCGGGTATTTTTAAATCTTTGGCAAAGCTTTTGATAATTTTGTGGGTAAAACGATCCAGTGTAATCACTTCAAAAGCGGCATATTCATGTAGGATTTTGTTCAATATCCTTTGGGCTTTTTGTTGAAGTGAGGGCAAGTCGATTTTTAGATCCTCAAGCAAACTGGAGCGAATATCTCTGATTTTATCCTTCTCAATATGATGGGCGAGCAGATAGAGATTGTCTAAGATTCTAAATTTCATCTCGTTGACGGCCTTGTTGGTAAATGTTAATGCCAACATCCTTCGATAACCGTCATCGTGATGGGTGGAAAGTAATTTTTTAAGGTAGTCAAATACCAACGCATATGTCTTTCCTGAACCTGCAGCCGCATTTATGATTTGGAAGGGACTCGATTTCATATGCTGGTATAATTCTTAAAATTAGGTTTTTTAGTCTTCATCACTTACTAAATGAATAAAAGAAATTCTACTTTTGTAAAAAATATAAAATTATTATGGCTTTTGAATTACCACAATTACCTTATGCAAAAGATGCATTAGAACCGCATATCGATGCAAAAACCATGGAGATTCACCACGGTAAACACCACAGCGGTTATACCACAAAACTCAACGGTGCCCTTGAGGGATCTGGAAAAGAGTCCGATACTATCGAGACCATTTTGGAAAATCTTGACATGAACAATGCTGCATTGAGAAACAACGGAGGGGGTTATTACAACCACTGTTTGTTTTGGGAAGTGATGAGTCCCAATGGAGGGGGAACACCTTCAGGTGCTCTGGCACAGGCCATTGATACAGCCTATGGATCATTTGAGGATTTTAAAACGGCTTTTTCAAATGCAGCCGCCACTCAATTTGGTTCAGGATGGGCCTGGCTTTGTGTCCAAAAAGGAGGCAAAGTAGAAGTTTGTTCTTCTGCCAACCAGGACAATCCTTTGATGCCAGGTGTCGGATGTGGAGGTACTCCTATCCTTGGTCTAGATGTTTGGGAACACGCTTATTATTTAAACTATCAAAATAGAAGACCCGATTATATCAATGCTTTTTTCAATGTAATTAACTGGGATAAAGTGAGTGCATTGTATGAGCAAAACAAGTAAGATGCTGCTCTTTGACAAATGGGTAAAAATAAAAAGGGAGGATAAATCCTCCCTTTTTGCCCCAAATCTTACCATGAACTTAACCTACTTATGTTCTGGTGGTATAAAAGTAGATCAATGGCTCATCTAGCAATTAATAAAACGTTAAAGTACGATTTTTTCCGTTTAGTGGAGTTCGAAAAAAATCCAATATCTATAGTAAACAATTGATTTGTTTTTCCAATCATATTTATTGTCTTCATTAGTAGGCTCTTACAGATTTTCCTTCATAAAAATTCATAAAAGCACGGTTGACGACTCGATTTCCCCCTGGGGTTGGATAGTCGCCAGAGAAATACCAATCACCGAGATTCTTTGGACAGGCTATATGCAAACCTTCTATGGTTTGGAAAATAACTTCTATTTCGGCATTGATACTTTCGCCCTTGAGCATTTGAGCTATTTTAGCTGAAATCTGTTCATTGGAAAAGGGTTCATAAAGTGCTTTCACGCAATTTTCGACCTTCTCCAATGGAAAATCTTGATTGCTTTTACAATTGCTGTAAATGCTGTCCAATGTTTTTTCTAAAGTATTCTGATCATCATGAAGTTTGAGTGCTGCCTTGAAGGCAATAAAATTATCAATTTTAGCCATATCTATCCCATAACAATCGGGATATCGGATTTGAGGTGCACTGGAAACAATAATAATTTTCTTGGGATTGAGCCGATCCAGCATCTTCAAAATACTCTTTTCTAATGTGGTTCCCCTAACGATACTGTCATCGATGATGACCAAGTTGTCTGTAGGTTTGATGACCCCATAGGTCACGTCATATACATGAGCCACAAGATCATCCCTACTGGCATCTTCGGTGATAAAGGTTCTAAGTTTAGCATCTTTGATGGCAATTTTTTCAATTCTAGGTCTCAGCGAAAAGAGCTTTTCAAGGGCTCCGTTTTCAAGATTTTTTTTGATTTGAATACTGTTTTTCAGTCGCAGGACTATATTGTCCTGAACAGCTCCCAAAAGACCGTAGAAAGAAGTTTCGGCAGTATTGGGTATAAAGGAGAATACCGTGTTTTCTAAATCATCATCAATGGCTTTCTGGATTTGAGGGTACAATAGTCTTCCCAATTTCTTACGCTCTTTGTAAATTTCGGCATCACTTCCTCTGGAGAAATAAATTCGCTCAAAAGAACAAGACTTGGGTGCCACAGGCTCTTGAATTTGGCTCAATTTTACAGCCCCAGATTTTTTGGTTATCAAAGCACATCCAGGGGGGAGTTCCTGAATCTCCTCAAAAGTTACGTTAAAGACCGTTTGAATGACAGGTCTCTCGGATGCAACCACCAATATTTCATCATCATCGTAGTAAAAAGCTGGTCGTATTCCAGCAGGATCTCTAAAAACAAAAGACTCACCGTGACCCAATAACCCAGCAATGGTGTACCCTCCATCCCATTTTTTGGAAGCTTTACGCAATACCTTTTTCATACTAAGGCGTTCTGCAATCTGAGGAGAGGCATCGGCTTTTGTAAAACCCTCTTTTTTAAGTTTCTTGTATATTTTAGCCACAGCATCATCCAAAAAATGACCGATTTTTTCCATTACAGTAATGGTGTCGGCTTTTTCTTTGGGATGTTGTCCCAGTTCTACCAAAGTATCAAAAAGTTCGGTCACATTGGTCAGGTTAAAATTCCCAGCAACGATCAAATTTCGATGCATCCAATTGTTCTGTCTCAAAAAAGGGTGTACGCTTTCAATTGAGTTCTTTCCAAAAGTTCCATAACGCAAATGACCCAGTAGCAATTCTCCCGCAAAGGGAACATTTTGTTTGAACTGATCGATATCCTCTAATAAATCGGGATGTAATTTATTGGCTTGTGTTACCCCTTTATTGACTTTTTTGAAAACATCTTGTATGGGTTGTTGACTGTTAGAACGAACCCTGGCAATATAGCGTTGTCCTGGGTTCATGTTTAATTTGACACAAGCCAAACCCGCACCGTCTTGACCTCGATTGTGCTGCTTTTCCATCATCAAATACATTTTATTGATGCCATACATTGCAGTGCCATACTTTTCTTTAAAATATTTGAGGTCTTTTTTTAAATGGATCATTGCGATCCCACACTCGTGCTTTATGGCGTCACTCATATTATGTATTGGTTTGCTTTATTTAATCTCAATCTCAAATGTTGTTAATTCTTTGAAGGCTTTGAGGCGAGTCGCCATCTTAGAAGGAGTATAATCGACTAGGTTTTCTGTTCCAAACTTCTCAACCGTGAAGGAAGCCATGGCCGATCCATAAATGACCGCCAATTTCATATTGTTAAAAGAAATATCACCCGTTTGGGTCAAATATCCGGTAAATCCACCTGCAAAACTATCCCCAGCACCGGTAGGGTCAAAAACCTCTTCAAGGGGAAGAGCAGGAGCGCAAAAAATTTCTTTGTTGTGAAAAAGTAAGGCACCGTGTTCTCCTTTTTTGATGATGACATATTGGGGACCCATTTGATGAATTTTATCTGCTGCTCTGACCAAAGAATATTCGCCGGTCAGTTGTCGAGCTTCTTCATCGTTGATGGAAATAACATCAACTTTTGCAATAACTTGATCCAATCCAGGTCTGAAGTGCTCCATCCAAAAATTCATGGTGTCCAAAACAATGAGTTTGGGCTTGGTTTTTAATTGTGCTAGGGCTTTTAACTGCACATCGGGGGACAAGTTGCCCAACATAACAATATCGGGACTTTTCAGATGCTCAGGGATATTAGGACTGAAATTTTCCAAAACATTCAGTTGGGTATCCAATGTGGTTCTGGTATTCAGATCATTGTGGTATTCTCCACTCCAAAAAAAAGTAGATCCACCGGGCACTATTTCTACACCTGAGAGATCAATGCCTTGGTTTTTTAGTAATTCTAAATGTTCCTTTTGGAAATTCTCTCCTACCACAGATACAATTGCGCAGTCTAATGAAAATCGAGAGGCACATAATCCGATATAAGTAGCAGCGCCGCCCAGTATTTTATCGACTTTTCCGAAGGGGGTTGAAATGGCGTCATAGGCCATTGTGCCTACCACCAGTAATTTATTGTTCATATCACAAAAATAACAAACTTCAAAACGCTTATAGGTAATTTGCCAAAAGATTTATTGAAGAGTTTTCAAAGGGCTAAGCTTTGTTGGGTTTGTTTTGACTTTGCTCAAAAAAAGCATCTATGTTAACGGGCGACTGTTTGGCCGCTTTTACCGCCAATTGGTCACACCTCTCGTTCTGTGGATGTGAATTGTGTCCTTTGATCCACTGAAAGCTGACGTGATGCTTTCTGTGAATATTCAGATAGCGTTTCCAGAGGTCGGGGTTTTTTTTGTCTTTGAATGCTTTTTTCTCCCAATTGAATACCCATTTTTTCTCAACCGCATCGATCACATACTTTGAATCGGAAAAAACCACGACTTCCATAGGCTGAATTTTAAGAGTTTCTAGACCAATAATGACCGCCAAAAGCTCCATCCGATTGTTTGTCGTTAATCTAAAACCGTCAGAAAACTCTCTCTCATACTGATTACCCTCCCACTCCATGATGATGCCATAGCCCCCAGGGCCTGGATTTCCCAATGAAGAACCATCAGTATAGATATTGATTTTACCCGACATCTTTTGGAAATAAGATTTTTTCAATCACTTCAGGAAAGTGTTTGTATTCTAATTGATGAACCTTACGAGCGATTTCGAGAATACTGTCGTCGGGAAAGACTTCCACTTTGGCTTGAAAAATAATGGATCCTTCGTCATAGTTTTCATTGACGTAGTGAATACTGATTCCCGTTTCTTTATCTTCCGCATCTTTGACCGATTGATGCACCCTGTCCCCATACATGCCTTTACCACCGTGTTTGGGAAGTAGCGAGGGATGGATGTTAATGATTTTACCACTAAAAGCGGCGGTAAAATCCAAGGGTATTTTTAATAGAAATCCCGCCAAAACAATCAAATCGGGATTCAAAAGTTTTAGTTCTTGGGTTATTGCTCCACTGTTCAATTGTCCTTTGTCGAAAACTTTTATTGGAATTTTCATCGGTCGGACACGATCAATAACTCCTGCATTTGGATTATTGGTGAAGACATTTACCACCTCCACTTGAGGATTCTGTCTGAAGAATTGGATGATATTTTTTACGTTGGTACCCGATCCAGAAGCAAACAGAACAATTCTTTTAATCATTTTTTTTATTAATAATTTCCTTTAAGATCAACAATAAAGGGATTTTTGGTTTATCCTCTAAGAAACTCTTCACAAAGAAAAGTTATATTCTTTTCCCTAAATGGTGATTTGATCCAAAGTTTTATATTTTTGTGCACAGTAATTTAAAAACAAATTTTGATTATGTCTGACATTTCATCAAGAGTAAAAGCAATTATAGTTGACAAATTAGGGGTAGACGAAAATGAAGTCGTGACCGACGCTAATTTCACCAATGATTTAGGTGCGGATTCTTTGGATACCGTTGAGCTAATTATGGAATTCGAGAAAGAATTTGACATTCAGATCCCAGATGACCAAGCTGAGAACATCGCAACAGTAGGTCAAGCGATTCAATTTATTGAACAAGCAAAGTAAAATTTGGCTTAAATGAAACCAAGACGTGTAGTAATTACCGGATTGGGAGCCTTAACTCCTATAGGAAATTCCCTCCCTGCTTATTGGGAGGGTTTATTATCTGGTACTAGTGGTGCCGCAACCATCACCCATTTTGACGCCTCAAATTTCAAAACTCAATTCGCTTGTGAGCTAAAAGACTTCGATCCTCTTAATTTTATGGATCGAAAAGAGGCCCGTAAGTGTGATCGCTTTGCACAGTATGCGCTGGTGTCCAGTGACGAAGCCATCACTGACTCAGGCTTGGATCTTGACAAAGAAGACAGAGATCGAATTGGAGTGATCTGGGGTGCCGGAATTGGCGGATTGGAGACTTTCCAAAACGAAGTGTTGAATTTTGCCGCAGGTGATGGATCTCCTCGATTCAATCCTTTCTTCATCCCTAAATTGATATCGGATATCGCACCAGGGCTCATTTCGATGAAACACGGACTGAGGGGGCCCAATTTTGCCACCGTATCAGCCTGTGCCTCTTCATCGAATGCCATGATCGATTCTTTGAATTATATTAGGATGGGCTATGCAGACGTTATTGTTTCTGGTGGATCTGAAGCCGCAGTTACTATCGCCGGAATAGGTGGTTTTAATGCTATGCATGCCTTATCCACCAGAAACGATGATCCCAAAACTGCATCACGACCCTTTGACAAGGATCGCGACGGTTTCGTGTTGGGAGAAGGTGCTGGTGCACTGATTTTAGAAGAATACGAGCACGCCAAAGCCAGAGGAGCAAAAATATATGCAGAACTGGCAGGAGGAGGACTCTCTGCCGATGCTCACCACATGACCGCTCCCCACCCCGAAGGTCTAGGAGCCAAAAAAGTAATGGCGAATTGTTTGCGGGATGCTGGGCTTAATCCCGAAGATGTTGATGCCATTAACATGCACGGAACCTCGACCCCACTTGGAGATGTTGCCGAGACCAATGCTGTAAAAGCCGTTTTTGGAGATCACGCATACAATATTAACATTAACTCCACCAAGTCCATGACAGGTCATCTACTTGGTGCCGCAGGAGCTGTAGAAGCCATTGCCTCTATCATGGCCATTAAACATGGAATCGTTCCTCCTACCATTAACCACCAAACGGCTGATGACCAGTTGGATCCCAAAATTAATTTCACCTTGGGAAAGGCTCAGAAAAGAACAGTTGATGTTGCACTTTCCAATACCTTTGGATTTGGAGGGCACAATGCCTGCGTTATTTTCAAAAAAATTAGCTAATTTAGAATGTGAATCTTCTCAGCCACTTTCTGAAATCATTTTCAAATAAAGATGTAATGTTTTTCAGTAGGCTTAGAAAAATTACTACCCTAAAAGCCTACAACAAAGACGTCTATCGCACTGCTTTTACCCATCGCTCCACAAACTTAAGGGACGATGATGGACATTTGATCAATTTTGAAAGACTAGAGTTTTTGGGGGATTCAATGCTCAGCATTGTGGTCTCCTCCTTTCTTTACGAAAAATTTCCATTTGCAAAAGAAGGAACATTGACAAAATATCGGGCAAAAATTGTCAGTCGTGAAAATCTGAATCAAATTGGACAAAAAATAGACTTGATTCATTTCTTAGATCAAAAAAGTAAAGTGAATTTTGGAAAGAACATTCACGGCAATCTCCTTGAAGCCCTTATTGGTGCAGTTTTCGTTGATAGAGGCTATAAAAAATGTAGTTCTTTTGTGATGAAAAAAATCTTGGAAGAACATGTTGACATCGATCAATTACAACACTCCGTACTCAGTTACAAAGGGGTTATGATCGAATGGGGACAAAAAACAAAAAAGAATGTAACGTTTAAGACCAATTCAGACAACGGACTCGACCCAGAGTTCAACTACACCACCCAAATTTTCTTGGATGACAAACAAATTGTCAAGGCTAGGGGGGTCTCCAAGAAAAAATCCGAGGAAAAAGCTGCTAAACGAGCCTTCCACGCCATGAATATCAAATCAAGGATCCATGGCTAAGGTCAAAAACTACATCCTTGAGGAAATCGATGAAGACGATTTTTCTCTTATTGCTCTCCACAGCAGCTGCGAACCTTATTATCTTGCTTTTTTACTCAACTCCAAATGCCAGTGCCAATTTGCCCAGAAAAAAGAGAAAAAAGAAGGTGTCAAAGCTGATCATCCCTTTGAAAGTTTCGAGTGGGTCGACCCCATCAAGGGTATTGAAATTCGGCTCTTTTCTAATCGGTATTTGAAATTTCAAAAGGATGTCCAAAAGGGCAGTAGCTTATTCGATTTACCTGAGACAAAAGAATTATATTTGATTCAGGATTTAAAAGAGGTTGATTACATCATAAAAATTGATTCGGGTATCGAAGACCGAGTGATGATCAAAAGAATAGAATCCATTGATCAGGTTTCTTATCGATATTTAATTGACCAAAGTCAATTAAAAATTGATTCAAGGCTAAATTTATATTAATGAGTAACAGAAAAAAAACTAAAATAGTAGCCACCTTAGGCCCAGCATCGGACAAGGTTGAGGTAATGGAAGAAATGATCCTTTCTGGCGTAGACGTCTTTCGAATCAATTTTTCTCATGCCGAACATGGAGAAGTTGCAAAAAGGATCAAAATCATCCGTAAGCTGGGAGAAAAACTGGGTTCTAATACTTCTATTTTGGCTGACCTTCAAGGGCCGAAATTGAGGGTTGGAGTGGTAGAGGAAGGAACTGTTGTAGCCCCCGGAGATCAAATCGAATTTCTCAATGGTGAGCCTTTTGTGGGTAACAAAGAAAAAGTCTATATGAATTACGACAATTTCTCCAAAGACGTGCAACCTGGAGAGAGGATATTGTTGGATGATGGTAAGCTTATTTTTGAGATTATTTCGACCGATAAAAAATCAAAAGTTGTAACCAAAGTAATTCAAGGAGGGAAATTGAAGTCAAAAAAAGGGGTCAACCTTCCCAATACAAAAATATCATTGCCCGCTCTGACTAAAAAAGATGTGATTGATGCCGAGTTTGCCATCAAACAAAAGGTGGATTGGATTGCCTTATCTTTTGTGAGAAACAGCGAGGACATTTTGGATTTAAAAAAATTAATCGAAAAATATTCCGATCATAAAATCCCAATCATAGCAAAAATTGAAAAACCTGAGGGAATTGACAACATCGACAAAATCATCTCTTATTGCGATGGTCTGATGGTAGCCCGAGGTGACTTGGGAGTTGAAATCCCTCCGGCTGAAGTTCCATTGGTCCAAAAAGAACTGGTGAAACGCGCTAAAAAAGCCAGAATTCCGGTCATTATTGCAACACAGATGATGGAAAGTATGATTGACAGCCTTACTGCAACACGGGCAGAGGTAAACGACGTTGCCAATTCGATCATGGACGGAGCAGATGCCGTGATGCTCTCCGGAGAAACATCTGTTGGAGAGTATCCAGTTCAGGTAATCCAGACCATGAGTTCCATCATCCGTAGTGTGGAAGACTCCGATCTGATCTCAGTACCACAAAAACCGCCAAACATCAGAACCGTTAGGTTCATTACCAAGTCTATTTGTTACCACGCCGTTCATATTGCCAATGACGTAAAAGCCAAGGCTATTTGTACCCTTACCAATAGTGGCTATACTGCCTTTCAAGTATCGGCATGGCGACCCAATTCCCATATTTTAGTTTTTACACCCAATAAAAGAATTCTTACCCAACTCAATCTGATTTGGGGCGTTAAGGCATTTTATTACAACAGTTTTGAAAGCACTGATAAAACGGTTGAAGAAATCAATGAAATCGCCAAAAATTCGGGTTATGTGAACACGGGCGATTTGTTGATTAACCTCACGGCAATGCCCATTATAAAAAAGGGAATGGTAAATACTTTGAGGGTCTCCTCCATATAATTTGGGTTTGACATTATAATCAAACGTATGGAATCAATTAATAAAAAAAACTTTAGTCATATTAGAAGCTGTTTTCTTCTTACGCTATTTTTATTTACTGCTTCATTAGTATTGAGTCAGAACCCAAAAAAGTGGACTCCAAAAGACAGAAATCTGAGCATTAGGATGCAATTTCCGGATGGAAAAACAAAAGCTCTCATTCTGAGCTTTGATGATGGTCCCAAGGAAGATCGTAAGATCGTTTCGCTTCTCAACCAATACAACCTTAAAGGAACTTTTCATTTGAACTCGGGAAGATTATCAGATGAGAATATGATCACTGAAGAAGAAGTCAAAACTTTATATACAGGACACGAAATCTCTCTTCATGGGTATAATCATCAGGGAATGACAAATTTGTCAAATATTGATTACATCTATGAAATAGGTGAAGACAGAAGGCTGTTAGAACAAGTTTCTGGCCGATTGGTTAGGGGATTGGCATATCCCTTTGGAAGCTATAACGTGGATGCCATCCCGACCATGAAAGACTTGGGCGTTGAATATGCTCGAACAGTAGAGGACACCGAAGCATTTGATATTCCTAAAAACTTTATGTTATGGCACCCCTCCATACATATGTTTGCCAAAGCCAACTATATGGGGAACAGCCCTGAGAAGGACCAAATAGAGTTCGATAAATTTGACAACTTGACGGATGCTTTTCTAAACGAAAACCAACTTGCTCTATATTATGTATGGGGGCACAGTTGGGAATACAACCAAAAATGGGACAAAGTTGAAGCGTTTTTTAAAAAAATTTCTAACATAGATGAAATTTACTATACCACACACATTGAATTGGTTGATTACCTAAATGCATTTAAATCAATGGTTATTTCAGTAGATAAAACCCAATTTTTGAATAATAGTGCTGTAGATTTATTCTTTTCAATAACCGACTATTCCAATACTAAAAAACCATGGGTACATAATATTGAACTCCCCGCTGGTCAAGTGATAACAATTCCTGATCGTTAAGATATTTTTTCTGCAAATGAAACTTGAAATTGAAAGAAAATTTTTGGTCAAAAACAATGCTTTCAAAGACCAAACCCTCCGAAGTCACTCCATCGTTCAAGGCTATCTGAGCAAGGATCCTGAACGAACCGTTAGGGTTAGAATCATCGACAAAGAAGGATGGTTGACCATCAAGGGAAAAAGTAATGCCCAAGGAACCAGTCGTTCGGAATGGGAAAAAGCCATTCCATTAGAAGATGCCAAGCAATTATTGGTGCTTGCCATAGATGTCCCAATAGAAAAAATAAGACACATCGTCCCCTTTGAAAATTTCACTTTTGAAGTAGATGAATTTTTGACCCATAACAAAAATTTACTTCTAGCCGAAATTGAGCTTCCTTCCGAAGACACTTCATTTCCACGTCCCGATTGGCTGGGAGAAGAAGTGACAGGCAATCCCTCCTATTACAATGCCATGATGTAATCTCATTCTTCAGATTGGAGCATCAAATGATAATAAGAATATCGTATATTTCAGAAAAATTTAAAGCATGTATTCGCTATTAAAAAACATTCACTCCTATTGGGCCTATTTAGTTTTACTGATTTTAATTCTCGGCATCTTAAATGCCATTGCAGGAAAAATTAAAGGAAAGGATTTTGAGTCTAAAGACCTCAGATTGTCATTATTTGGTTTGATCTTTTCACATATTCAACTTTTGATTGGATTGATTTTATATTTCGTTTCCCCTTGGTTTAGTCAGTGGTCTGACTTGGGCGTAAAAGGCGTAATGAATGACGCTCAAGCTCGATTGTATTTAGTAGAGCACCCCTTTACGAATATCTTGGCCATTGTCCTGATTACAATGGGTTGGTCTCTTCACAAACGTCAAAGCGACCCAGGGAAAAAATTTCTTCGAATTGCTTTGTTCTACGGATTGGGGCTGTTATTGCTATTGAGCAGAATCCCATGGGATAGTTGGTTGGGATAGGACAAAAAACATCCTATGAAGCACCCCTCAAAAAGACCTGGTATTTCCCATTTGATCCTTAAAAGCAAGCTTAAAATTGCTGTTTTGGGTGGCGGAAGTTGGGGCACAGCACTCATCAAAATTCTTACACATAACAAAAGAAATGTAGGGTGGTACATCAGAAATCCCATCAATGCAGATTTTGTTAAGAAATACGCTCACAACCCCAACTATCTAAGTGCCGCCAACCTAAATACCAGACGTCTAAAGATCAGTTCAGACATCAATCAAGTCGTATCAGAAGCCGATGTGTTGATCCTCGCCATTCCTTCAGCCTTTCTCTCAAGTGAATTGGAAAAACTAGACCAAGCCATAGATGATAAAATAATTTTTTCTGCGGTCAAAGGTGTCGTTCCTGAAAGCATGTTGATCGTGGGAGAACATTTGAACAAAAAGTTCAATGTTCCTCTTGAAAAAATTGGGGTCATTGTTGGCCCCTCCCATGCTGAAGAGATTGCAATGGAACGTTTGTCTTACCTCACTGTCGCATGCGTCGAAAACAAGCTGGCAAAAGCAATAGCCGCCATGCTCAAAACAACATATATTCGCACCACAATTTCCAATGACATTATGGGGACTGAATATGCCAGTATGCTCAAAAATATCTATGCCATTGCGTCAGGAATTGCCCATGCTCTTGGGTATGGTGACAACTTCCAAAGTGTATTAATGAGTAATGCCATACGGGAAATGAAACGTTTTATTAAGGATGTCTATAAAATGAAGCGCAATATCAACAACTCTGCTTATCTGGGAGATCTTTTAGTTACGGGTTATTCTGTTTTCAGCCGAAACCGTTCTTTTGGAAGTATGATTGGCAAGGGCTATTCGGTCAAGGCCGCCCAAATGGAAATGAGGATGGTAGCAGAAGGCTACTACGCCACCCAATGCGCAAAAATGATTAACGAAAATTACTCCACCAGAGTTCCAATCATAGACGCCGTATTCAACATACTTTACTTGGGTAAAAACCCCGATAAGGTTTTTAAAAATTTGGTCAAAAAATTGGACTAGCTCCCCGATTGGAATTGGGAAAGAAATCGTACATCGTTTTCAAAAAAGAGACGGATATCTCCAATTTGATACAAGAGCATGGCAATTCTTTCGATCCCCATACCAAAGGCATAACCAGAATATTCCTCTGGATCAATGTTACAGTTTTTCAAAACATTAGGATCGACCATCCCACAGCCCATGATCTCTAACCAACCGGTTCCTTTGGTGATCCGATAATCTGTTTCTGTTTCCAGTCCCCAATAAATATCTACCTCTGCACTGGGTTCCGTAAATGGGAAATAAGAAGGACGTAAACGTATTTTTGACTTTCCAAATAAGGCTTTTGTAAAATAGAGTAAGGTCTGTTTTAGGTCGGCAAAAGAGACATCCTTGTCAATATACAACCCCTCAACCTGATGAAAAATACAATGGGCTCTAGCAGAGATGGCCTCATTTCTAAACACCCTTCCTGGAGAGATGGTTCGAATGGGAGGCTTATGATTTTCCATATACCTCACTTGTACGGAAGAGGTATGAGTTCGCAGCAAAATATCGGGATCGGTTTGAATAAAGAAGGTATCCTGCATGTCTCTGGCAGGATGGTATTCTGGCAAATTCAAAGCGGTAAAATTGTGCCAGTCGTCCTCAATCTCTGGCCCCTCAGAAATGTTGAATCCAATCTGAGAAAAAATTTCAACAATTCTATTTTTGACCAAAGAGAGTGGATGTCGAGAACCCAACTCCACGGGAAAACTTGTTCTGGATAAATCTTCGTGATTGCCTTGAGAGGCAGTATCGACCGTTTTAATCTGAAGGGCTTTTACCTTTTCGGCAACAGCATTTTTAAGGGTATTGAGTGCTTGGCCATAGTCTCTTTTCTCCTGAGGTGGCACCTCTTTAAAGGCTATAAAAAAGTCATTTAAAATTCCTTTTTTACCCAAATATTTTATTCGAAAAGCCTCAACCTCTTCTTTGGACTGAGTATCAAAAGCATTGACCGAAGCCAAGTTTTCATTAATCTTATCAATCATGTAACAAAAGTAAACATTTATTGAATTAGCTCGCGTTTTAAAAAATACTCTACTAGTGCTTCTTTCATCAGAATACTTTGCTCCCCGGGCTTGAGGGGAGGCAGCTCCTCCAAAAGTTCAAAATGAGGCCAGCCCTCATCATCAAAAAAATCGAATCGATAGTAACCATAGGGCTCCAAGACCGAACATATTCCGACATGAATCAGGTTGACATTATCGTCTTTTTTCATTTTTCGATGAACCTGACCCAATTCTTGCAAACCGACCAAATACAAAACTCCTTCTACATCTAGGGCTTCGCCATCGGAAAAACGCTCACTGAGCAACACAAGCAAAGTTTCCCAACGTTCCTTTAATTTTTTATCTCGGCTTTCATTTTTTCTCACCTTCAAAGATACTGGCTTTAGGGCTAATCTAGGAATGAGATTCCCAAAAATAAAGTACATTCGTATAATTGAATGCAATCGATATCATACTGGCCATTGCCTTGGGCTTTGGGTTCGTCAAAGGGTTTTACAAGGGGTTTATCGTCGAAGTAGCCAGCTTGGGGGCTTTGTTTTTGGGGCTGTTGGGTGCAGTAAAATTTTCAGGCTTTATTGCCGATCTGTTAAACGAATTCTTTGATTGGAATCCAGTAGCCGTTCAAACTGTATCTTATTTAGTCGTATTTATCATCATCGTCTATGCCATATCCGTTTTGGCAAGAGCATTGACCAAAATCATCAGTAAGGCTTCACTGGGCTTGTTCAACAAGTTTTTGGGTGCTTTATTCGGTCTATTAAAATGGGCCATATTAATGAGTGTCGTCGTCTTTTTTATGGAAAAACTCAACACATGGATCACCATTATCGACGCTGAAATGATGGAAAGTTCTATTCTTTATCAACCCATTACCGAATTAGGGGAATACCTTTTTAGTTGGGGGAGTGAATTATCAAAAGAGCTCCCAGAAGATCTTATTTAAATCCTTTTAGGCTTCTTACTTTGGCGTTTTTGATCCAGCCCTCTGATCCATTGGCAATTCGAATTTTTTGCCACTCTTGAAGTTGATCCAACATTTGAACTTTGGTTCCCTCATGCAATAAAAAAAGCACCTCTGCCCGAGAATTAGGTTCTGCCCACACCTCCATTTTTTCATTAAAAAGGATGCCATAGGTTGTATCGGAAGTGTTGGCAGATTTGATCACTGCAATGAATAGTGACCCGATCAACAAAAACGCAAGTATTAAGCTGGTAACAAAGAAAGTTCTTTTGATGAATGGAATTTTATTCCACAAATAAAGTCCCCAAAAAAGAACAAACAACCACGCCAAAAGGATAATGAAATATGCCCAACCCTCTTGTGAGAAAAATTCGATGATGTTATCTTTCAATTGGGTGACTTGTGATTTGGGCAATACTTCCACAGCATCGATGGCCATATTTTGAGCAAAAGCACTGTTGACATTGATGTCCTCGTCAGTAGGCTCGAGTTGTTTCGCTTTTTCAAAATAAAAAATACTCTCTCCCACCTGGTTCAAACGATAGTAAGAATTCCCCAAATTAAAATAGAGTTCGGCACTGTGCTGACCGCTTTCCAAAATTTGTTTGTACAGCATCACCGCTTTTTCAAATTGTCCAGCATTATAGGCGGCATTAGCGTTATCGAAAGTGATGTCTTTTTCCTGTCCCAAAGCCCCAAAGCAATGGAAAAATGACACCAGAAATAAGATCATAATCTTTCTCATAATTTTTTGTCGATATTAGAAATTACAGAAAGGGCTTGGTCAAAATCCTGTTGCATCTTGGCATCGGTAGCCGGTGAGTAACGAGCCTCTTCACAGTTTTCAAGCAGGGCAATAAAAGACTGAATTTCCATTTCTGCCAATTTTTTACTGGTCAAGATCTTCGTTATTTTATCCTTGCTGAAATCATCCACTTTGATTTTCAACCTCGCTTTCAGATAATTGAACATTGCCCTCTCGAGTGCATCGTAGAAAAGCGTTTTGTTTTTTAAGTTCTTTTTGGCTTCGCCCAAATACTTTTTGGACAAACGATTGGCTAACCGAAGTCGGGATCCTTCAACATCGTTAGAAATTCTTTGATTTCGCTGTACCAACAGCAAAAAGGCAATCAACAAAAGTATGGGGAAGATTAACAAAGCATAAAATAGCTTAGTGTTCCAAAACTCCTTTTTGACGATGGGTTCTAAGTTGTGGTTCAATTTGATGAATCGAAATGATTCATCAGTATTGGTCAGGAGTTGCTTGGCAATGGCGGTTGAAGAATTATCATTTGAATTGTTGGCAACGGGTCCACTGTAAACATCAACGATATGTTCGCTAGATCGCAAGGTAAAATATTTTTCTTTTTTGGGATCAAAATAGGAAAAGGATACTGGTGCAATGGGATACTTTCCCTGAAAACGGGGAACAACAGTGTAGTTGTCCTCAACATTGCCCTGCATACCGGATAGGGTAGTTTTTACATTTTCACTGTGCTCAGGTTCGAATACTTCTAGCGTATTGGGCAAAACCAATTTGGGCAAATTAAACAGTTTGAGGTTTCCATTGCCCGTCACCTTGAGTTTGATTTCAAATGACTCCGAAGCTTTTAAAGCGTTTTTATTAATCAGAGCATCAAAATTGAATTGTCCTACGGCTCCAAAGAAGTTGACGGGTTTGCCTTTTTCGGGCAAGGGTTTTACATTGATGGTTCTTCTGCCGGCCGTAACTGTTCTAGAGGACTGTTGTAGGATACGATTTCCAAAAAAGTCCCTTCGATTTGAGGGCAAATCGATGACCAAGCTCAAACTGAGGGGTTCCAAGGTCAGTTTTCCTTTTTTTTGTGGGTAAAGGACACTTTTTTTCCAGACCACAACACTGTAGGATTCTCCTTTGTAGGTCGCATTTTCTACTTTGAGCCGAGGGATCTCGATATTGTGGCTCCAAAAATCTGCAAACTGAGGATTCTCCACCACTCTTCCATCTGAGATTCTCAATGGGTTTCTAAAATACAGTTTATAAACCACCGTGATGGCCTCGTTGAGATAGGGACGAGTATTGGATATTTCTGCTACTAAATGGAGGTTGTCATCGATCAAATACTCAGGGCTATTGGGATCCCTAGGAACCTCAACCGCCTCAGTAACGTTTATTTTTATGGGACTTGTTTTATAGATTTCTCCATCGATATTAATGGTAGCTTGTGCAATGGTTAAAGCCCCTTTCCGAGTGGGGGTCAAAAAATAGGTGTAGGTCTTGGAAAAACTTCTTTTTCCATTGATCCAAGAATTGCTGATGGACTGATTGGGACCACTAAAAACCCTAAACCCACTAAAACTGGGTGGGGTAAAATCATCCCCGTTTTCATTCATGATAAAATCCACCCGCAGCCGCTCATTCAGCCCAAGGCTTCTTTTACTGACTTTTGCTTCAAAACTCACCCCTTGAGCCATCGCTTGACTGGTGGCCATCATCATCACTAAAACGCTAACAAAAACATTTCTCATCAATAAAACTTTACCAATCTTTCTGTCCTCTTACAGGAGTTCCCTGTACCTTTTCGGCATTGACTTTGTCTTGTACTTTTTTCTCTTGATTGCTCATGGCTTCCAACAAACTTTTGACCTGCTCAGGAGAAAGTTCGGTTTGTCGTGGTTTTGAGGGTTGCTCTTTTTCGGAATCACCCTGCTCGGGTTGTTTGTCTTTCTCTTGATCTCCCTCGTCTTTTTTATCTTCCTCGTCTTCACCTTCGTCACCTTCTTTGTCCTCGTCTTCTTTTCCTGAATCTTTGTCTTTATCGCCTTCTTTGTTGTCGTCTTTGTTGTCGTCTTTGTTGTCCTGATCCTGTTGATCATCTTGATCCTTTTGATCTTGCTGATCGTTTTGATCTTGATTTTGTTCTTCTTTTTCTAACAACTCTTTGGCCAATGCATAATTGTAACGGGTCTCTTCGTCCTCGGGATTGTTTCGAAGAGCATTTTTGTAGGTCTCAACTGCTTTGGCATAGTCCTTCAGTTTCATAAACACATTGCCAAGGTTATGTAAGGCATGGTGTTTGCTAGATTTGTTTTCTGCAAACTTCTGGGTTTGAAAAAAGCGTTGTTTGGCTTCGTCAAAATCTTGTTCTTGGAAATGGGTATTTCCAAGGTTGTATAAGGCTTCTGGTTTTTCGGGGGCTTTGGACAGTGCCCTTCGGTAGGCCATTTCTGCCTCGTCAAATAGCTCGGCCGAAGCTTGTTCATTCCCTTCAAAAATATGATTGATCACTTCCCCTTCTTGGGCCACTATTGATGCTCCAAATAAAAGAAAACCCCAGAAAAATATTCGATTTGGCATCATTTTTCGTTGAACAAATTTAGACGTTGTACCCATTTGGTTTTGGTTTCAAATAGAAATAACTCCAACAAAATTAACAGGAATCCGGCAAAAAGAAAAGCTTGAAACTGATCTTTGTAACTTACAAATTTCTTGGCTTCAAATTCTTTTTTATCCATATTTTTTAAAGTTTCTGCTACAAAATCTAGCACGGCTTGGGTGTCGTTTCCATCCACATATTCTCCATCGGCCGACTCGGCAATTTCTTCGAGTATTGCGGCATTTCTTTTGGTTATCACTGTCACCCCTTCCAAATCCTTTTTGTAGGAATCCACCACTCCGTTGCGTTTGATGGGGATGGGGGCTCCTTCAGCGGTACCTACCCCAAAAGTAAAAATTCTGATTCCCATATTCGCTGCTCTTTGGGCAGCAGAGGCTCCTTCTTCTGAATGATCCTCACCGTCTGAGATCAAAAAGACTACCCTATTGGTTTGATCTTCATCGTCAAAATAAGTTCCTGAGAGATCCAAAGCTGCGTCCAAAGCTGTTCCTTGGGAGGAAAGCATGTTGGTGTTCAAAGCTTGGAGAAACATTTTGGCAGCGCCATAGTCGGTGGTGATGGGCAGCTGGGGAATGGCTTGGGCAGCATAGGCAATGATGCCAATTCTGTCACTGGCCAGTTGATTGATGATGGCAGACACCAAGCGTTTGGACTTTTCCAATCGGTTGGGAGCAATGTCTTCAGCCAACATACTTTTGGATACATCAATAGCAAAAACAATGTCTACACCCTCTCTTTTTACGGTCTCCAATTGGGTTCCAATTTTGGGATTCACCAGGCCTAATATCAAAAGGGAAATTCCGAGGGAAAGCATCAATAATTTCAAAGCAGGTTTGAACTTTGAACGGTGGGGGCTCAATTTTTCCATCAAACTGGATTGGGCAAATCGGTTTTGAGCCCTGCGTTTCCAGCCCATGACCAAAAAATAGGCTACCCAAAGTATGGGCAAAATACCCAAACCGTAAAAGTAAAAAGGTGCGTCCAACTGATACATATCAAATAAAACTTTTAAAAAGGGTGTTTCTCATCAACCATTCTATAAAAAGCAAAGTCAGTGCCAACAATATCAAAGGCCTGAATTTTTCGTCATAGTTATAATACTTAAACTCCTCAATTTCGGTTTTTTCCAGCTTGTTAATTTCATCATAAACCTCCTCTAACTTTTTGTTATCGGTTGCACGGAAATACAATCCTCCGGTATTTTTGGCAATGGTCTTGAGCAATTCTTCATCAATTTCCACCTTGGTCATTCCGTATTGGAATTTACCATTGGGTAAAAGTCCCACAGGTGCTCTCGCGGTTCCATTACTTCCCAATCCTATGGTGTAGGTTTTTATTTCATACTCTACGGCCAATTCACTGGCAATTTTTGGATCGATAAAGCCAGAATTGTTCACTCCATCGGTCAACAAAATGATGACCTTACTTTTGGCACGGCTATCTTTCAGTCGGTTGACGGCGGTAGCCAAGCCCATTCCTATGGCGGTTCCATCTTCGATCAAGCCTTCAAACTGAATTTCTCTTAATGCGTTTTTAACAATGGCACGGTCGCTGGTAATGGGGGTTTTGGTATAGCTTTCTCCAGCATATATTACCAATCCTATTCGATCGCTCATCCGGTCATCTACAAAAGATGCTGCTACCCTTTTGAGAGCCGTCAAACGATTGGGCTTTAAATCTTGTGCCAACATACTGGAGGAAATGTCTATGGCCATAACGATGTCAATCCCTTTATTGGTTTTGGTTCTAGTGGATACATCTATGGTTTGTGGACGGGCCAAAGCCATAACAATCAGAGCCAAGGACAAAATTCTCAGAAGGAATAAGATGGGCTGCAATCGGGCTAAGAAACTGGACTTGGATCGGAAACCCTCCAAGGAGGAGATTTTTAAAACCGCTTGTGTTTTTTTGCGGCTAAAGACATACCATCCCACCAACAATGGCAGCGCAAGCAGCAACCACAGGTAGTTGGAATTCGCAAAGTAAATGCCTTCAAACATGCTTATAATTCTTTTATTAATTCAAAACTGTCCATAACCCTTTTCTCAATTAATTCGCCATAACGATCCTCTTTTTCATAGAGCAAAGTCAGATTGATTCCACCTTGATCGAAATCAAACACATGGGTGATATAGTTACAACGAACCCTATTGTTTTTTCCTTTTTTTGGATAATCGAGCGTCCCAAAAATTTTAAGTGCGGGTATGCCCGAAAGGGTGGTAATCGCTTCCTCTTTGATCAGAATATTGACCGCTCCTCTCGATTGGAAATCGCTGATGATATTATTTATCAATTCCTGAATTTTTTCTTTTTGTTGGGCCTCTTGATCCTCTTTTGAAGGGGCATTTTCTCCCTCTTGCTTAGGTGGTTTTTGGGTAAATACCAAATCGATAAATAAAGAAGCGTCGTAATCACCAGAAGAAAAACGCAATGCTCCTCCTTTTTCTGTTTTTACCCTTCTCAACACCTCTGGTGTAGAAATTTTTACGGGAGGGGTTCCATATTGACTGGTGATCCACTCCTTATTTTTCAATTTTATGGTAGGATAGCCCATCAAAGTATCTCTCACAGGGTAAAAACCATAAATTCTTATGGCAATTCCCAAACTTAAAATTATCAAAATTCCAAGCGAACTAAAGCCCCATTGCAATTGTTTTTTTCTTCTTTTTTTTGCCAATAAAAGACGGTATTCCTCCCTTTCTCTTATCTCTTCGGGAGTGGGTTCTGGCAGGGCTTCTTTGGTTTCTATCACCACCCCTTCCACCAACTCTCTATCTTTGGCAGTTGTACCAAACTCGGGAGTAGATCGGGCGAACTTGACCAAATCAGCGGTTTGCAATACAGTTTTGAGATTTTTGATTGTTTCCCTTTCCAATTCCAACTGCCCCGATTCTTTTAAGGCCTTCAACTTCAGCAGCAATTCATCTGTGGTACTCTCCAGAGCGGTGATTTTGGCCTCTTCCTCCAGATAGCGCCTCACCACATCAGTAAGCCGTGAATAGAACTGTTTGTATTCTTCTTGAAGGGATGGCGTTACGGCTTCTAAAGCTTTGAGTTCCTCTATGGCGCGCTCGAAAGGGGGAAGTTTTTTCTTGCGTTCTTCTCTTCTTTTTTTGGCAAAGAAAAAAACGTAAATCAATCCGACCAATAATAACACGGCCAATACCCCATAAATGATACTTTGGGTGAGGGCGTCAAAATTTTGGGCTACCACCGCAATGGGCTTGATGTCAAAAAGTTTTTGTTTGAGAGTATCTACGGGAACGTTGGCCACCTGAATCAATAGAGAATCTGAAATTTTAGAAAAACCGTTGATCATTACCTTTTGAGGAGGCAACCAATAGGCTCCGGAATCGAACTGAATAAGGGCGTATTTTTTGGTAAAAAGATAATGACTTTGTGCTCTTAGGGTATCTATGGGACTTTCCTCTAAAACTTCAAAAGGTGCAAAAAATGGTTGCTCCGAAAAAGTAATTTGGGCTGTAGAATCGGCCTTCACCTGAAGGATGTATTCTATTTTTTCTCCTATCCGCATTTTGGTGGTATCTACTGCCACCTCCAAATCGTAACCCGTTTGGGAAAGGCCTGAAAAAGTGGAAAAGAGACCCACCCATAAAAGCAAAATCTTTCTGGTCATTTAGCCTCTAGATTTAAAGTAGTTCAACAATTTTTTGACATAGCTCTCGTCCAGTCTGCTGTGCAAAGTTCCTGCACCATTTTTATGAAAAAGATTTTCAAATTCACCGACCATTGAACGGTATCGTTCTGCATAGGCTTTTCTTACACTGGCCGATTGAGTATTGACCCAAGCCGTCTGCCCAGTTTCATTGTCCAACATTGGAACCAAACCGATATTGGGCATAGTTTCTTCGTGTCGGTCGTAGATTCTGATCCCGGTCAAATCGTGTTTTTTGGCAACAATCCTCAAGGTCTTTTCATAACTACTGTCCATAAAATCTGAAATCACAAAGACTATGGCTTTCTTTTTCATCACCCCTGACAAAAATTCAAAGGCATTGCTGATGCTCGTCTTTTGACTTTTTGGGTGATATTCTAGGAGTTCTCGAATGATTCGTAGAATATGTGAGCGTCCTTTTTTGGGAGGGATAAACAATTCTATTTGGTCTGAAAAGAGGATCAATCCAACTTTGTCGTTGTTTTGCATGGCGGAAAAAGACAAGGTAGCGGCAATTTCTGTCAATTCTTCTCTCTTGAATTGACCTTGGGTACCGAACAACTCCGAACCACTGACATCGATCATTAACATCAAGGTCAATTCTCTTTCTTCTTCAAAAACTTTGACAAAGGGTTCATTGTAGCGGGCTGTCACATTCCAGTCGATGCTTCTGACATCGTCCCCATATTGATATTGTCGAACTTCACTAAAAGTCATACCCCTACCCTTGAAGGTGCTGTGGTATTCCCCTCCAAAGATGTTATCGCTCAAACGACGAGTCTTTATTTCGATCTTACGAACTTTTTTTAAGAGCTCCTTAGTATCCATGAGTGCTAGAATTTGAAGTGAAAAAAGACCAGTGCTCTATGGAACCTCAACTTCATTGATGATTTGGCTAATCAAATCTTCTGTGGTCACATTTTCTGCTTCTGCCTCATAGGTCAATCCGATACGGTGTCTCAATACATCGTAAATGATCGCTCTAACATCTTCGGGAATGACATAGCCTCGGTGTTTTAGAAAGGCATGACATTTGGCAGCAGTGGCCAAATTGATACTTCCACGTGGAGATGCACCAAAATTGATTAAGGGTTTGATAGATGCCAAGTTATAACGTTCTGGATAACGGCTAGCAAAAACCAGATCGAGAATGTACTTTTCAATTTTTTCATCCATATAGATTTCCCTAACAGTGGCTTGTGCTGTTTCGATCTGTTTGGTTGTAACAACTGCTTTGACTTTTTCTTTGATGTTGTTGAGATTCGAACGAACGATGACTTGTTCCTCTTCCAGCTTGGGATAATCGATAATGGTTTTGAGCATAAAACGATCCACCTGAGCTTCGGGCAGCGGATAGGTTCCTTCCTGTTCTACTGGGTTTTGGGTGGCCATGACCAAAAAGGGAGTGGGGAGTTTGAAGGTGGTATCTCCAATGGTCACCTGCTTTTCCTGCATGGCTTCAAGCAATGCAGATTGCACCTTGGCTGGAGCCCTATTGATCTCATCAGCCAAAACAAAATTGGCAAATACAGGTCCTTTTTTGATGGTGAAATCGTTTTCCTTAATGTTGTAGATCATTGTTCCAACAACATCAGCGGGAAGTAAATCGGGGGTAAACTGAATCCTGCTGAATTGCCCTTTTACAGCTTGACTGAGGGTATTGATGGCAAGGGTTTTCGCCAGCCCAGGAACACCTTCCAAAAGGATATGACCACGACCCAATAGACCAATAAGCAAACGCTCTATCATCTCTTTTTGCCCTATGATCACCTTATTAATTTCGAGTGTCAACAGGTCAACAAAGGCACTTTCTTTTTCAATCTTTTCATTGATTGCCTTAATGTCAACGGTCTTGTTCATTGTTTCTTCCATAATAGTATCAACTAAAACATTTTTTAGGATTGTAAAATTCAAAAATATTTTTTTCTTGAATTGTTAACAATTGGTTAAAAATGGGGGTGCCGGGAGGTTTTTTTAATCTCAAATACACCCTGGTTTTGAATTTGTAATTTAAAAGAATTTAAAAAGATACGAAAGAGAAAATCGATATTATGCATTGCAAATTGATAAGTGCTTCATAAATAAACCATAGATTGAACCCCTATATTTGATTTGCCCATTTTATCGATTTCTAAAAAACCGGTTTTTTTCTTGGTTAAGAACTCTTTAAGCTATTATAACACAGTAAAGAAAATACCATTAATCCCGTATTTTAACACTTCATCTATAAGAGTAGTGTGGGTTTTTGTTAGTTTTACTCCACCAAAACTAAAACCTAATGAAACCTACTTACCTCATCCTGGGGCTTGCCCTGTTGTTTTTACTGTTGATCTCCTGTCAAAAAACGGGCAGCAGAACCACCCCCATAAATTACTTTGAAATTGATGACCAAAAGCACAAGATTGAAAAAGCCGCTTTTGTAAACTTGGAAGATAATCCTGTGCTCAAGGATATGAAAGCTATATTGTTTATTTCTGATGGTTTGTCTTTTGATGCCAACAGCAATCGGGAGCTAAAAATTAGAGGAAAAGGTAAATTGATGGGTTTTATTATCTACAGTCAAAATAATGAAGAACTGGAAAATGGAGACTATTTCATCAACCTCCTACCTCCGTTCAAAGAGGGAGATATTGCCTTGGGTTTTTACGATCTTGATTGGTATGAAAAAACTGGTTTGATCCTCTATGAAGAGGGGGAGGGTTTCTCTCTGTTGGCCGGGAAGGCGACCGTAGTGCAAAAACAAGATTTAGCCGATCTAAAATTTAATTTTACAACAGAAGAGGGGAAAATTCTAAAGGGAGAGTACCTTGGCTCTCTGCAAAAAAACCTAATTTACAAGACTGGTCAAATCGAATTTGACAATTGATCATGAACAAAACTTGACTGATTATTGTTCTATGACACGGATATCATCCACAAAGAAAGTAGCATCGTAGGTTGATTTTCCACTGCCTGTATATCGAAATCCGAAGTTTACTTTTTGGTTGAAAAAATCCTTTAAATCAAAATTTCCCGAATCGATCCAAATATTGTTCCCGTCCATACGTGAAGCAATTTTTAGGTCTAGCTTTTGCCAGTTGGCGGTTTTCACCCCCTCAGGCGTTCCTGTAAAATCTGTGGAAATCAATACCTCCAGTATACTTTTGTCCCCGTATTTGACGGCCGAGCGAAAAGCAAAATAGATCTTTGACAATCCACTCAAGTCAATAGACGGACTGATCAACCAAACCACACTTATATCATCTCCCGATGCGTAGGCGCTGATACTGGCCGAGCGGCCCAAGGTGGTCTCTTCTTCTTCTACTTTCCAATAGGGACTTCCCTCCTCTGTGTAGTTCAACCAATTATCAATTTGCAGTTTGCCCTTGGTGGTGGTTTCAAAATGCTGCTCGAAAAACGGATCGCAACGGCTGTCCTTAAAATCCAAATCACTGGGAGCGTTGATCTTTAGAATGTATTTTTGGTCGTAATAATCACGGGTAAGAACAGCTTTCAAAATTCCTCTTTTTTCAGGAATTAGTACCGATTTGAACTTGCTAAAAGTACTACTGCTCAACCAAATATTGTGGTGGGATTTGCATTGCAACAGCCTTCGTTCCCCATCGAACTGATCGAAGGCTTGCGCTGCAAAGGTTCGTCCCCTTTCTGCATCCGAAAATTGCACCTCCTCCAATTGGATCCATTGACCCACCATTTCTTCATTAAAATCGGAAACCTCCACCTTTCTGGATTGTATTTCAAAATCTTGATCGCTTCGAAGCAAATGCTCGGCAATGAGATATTGAGGAAGGTTTTCTAAACCGTCGGCTTGATATTGCCCAAGAGTCAGCACCCCTTTGTGAAACCCAGCTCCCAATCCATTCAGCTTGACAAAAACCTTTCTGCCCACAGGATAGAAATTGTGAATCGATGTTTGATCCAACAACAACCGTATGGCCGATTGAGGATTTGTGGGTGCGTCTTGCAGGTACAGCTCCTTGTAAAAATTTCCCGAAGCATCGGAACTACTAGCATAGGCTTCCAACCAGAGTGAATTTTCATCTTTTCTATATTTAAAAAAGTTGGTTTCGGTTTGCTTGACAGCTTCAAAAACGGCATGAATGGAAGTATTCACTTCGGGCGGACTGATTTCATAATCCGTTTGGGGCAGCTCGAATGGTATATGGCTGCATTGAAGGAAAAGAAAAAAAAACAGAAGATGGATTGATTTTTTCATGGTCATTGATTTAAAATCTGAAGTAGATCGAAGCAAAATAAGTGGTTCCCCTGCCCCACCAATATTTGGGGCCAAAAAGCGGTAATTCTCGGGATTGATCTTCGAGCAAACTGCGATAATTTGCGTTACGTCCCTGTTGAAATCCTCCAGTCTTGTAGGTGGTGTTCAACAGGTTTTGAATACTAACAAAAAACCCAAAGTAGTTGCTGCCCAAACGCCAAGATTTTCCTCCTGTGGCATTGAGAAGAAAATAATTTGGAAAACGTTCTTGTTGAAGGAGGGATTTGACTTTTTCGGGATCATAATCGGAGAAGGGCAATCCATCGTTGTCCATCAAAAAATTGGGGGTCCTCAACAGTGGATTGGAATCGAGAAAGGAGTGGGAAAAGTAATTACCGTAAAAGCCCATTCGCCAGTAATTGGGGTCTTCATAATCCAGTCCAATGGATAAAGCGCGATGGGGTCCTCCAGCCTCTGCATAACCTTTAAGCTGACTTTGCCCCATGTTTTTGAATCCGCTTTCGAATCCCAAAGCGGTAGACGTTTCATCGATAACCGATGACAAAAACAATTCAGGATTATTGTCAATTAAAAATTCACCGATGGCGGCTACGGCTGTGATTTTTAATTCTGGAACGGGATGAAATACCCCGTAAAACTCTAGCCCTTTTTTGTCTTTTTGCAAGCCCGAAAGTAATTCCTGAACAAAGAGTGCACGATCGCCCCCCACGCCATCAGCGAAATAAAAAGAAACCTCAGTCAAATCTTTTTGTTGTATCCAAAAAGCAGAAAGCTTGATATCCAGCAGGTTCGTCTGATACTGATACCCTACATCCCAAACCCAATGTTTTTCGAGTTGGGCATTGGGGATCACCCAATGGTTTTCTCTTGGATTGACATAGAGGTTTTGTTGCGGAGGTGGCAACTGAAAAAATCCCCCGTCGAAAAAAAAACGGGTCCTTCCCGTGATGGCATAGTGTATTCCTCCCTTGATATTGGCTCCCAAAAAGTGGTGGGGTTCGCCCACCCCCATCGAATGATTAGGATAATTACCATTTTTGAATTTTCCGATTCTCTGATGGTTTGTGGATTGAATTTTTAGGGCTACAAATCCACCAATGCCCTTGTCTTGATACTCGAGCTGAGTCGCCAAAGAAAGCGATTGTGTACTGAGATCGTAATGATACAAAAAGACCTCACCTACCCCTAGCTTTCTATTGGGCTGGTTGAGATCGTTTTGGGCTTTTTCAAAATCCGAGGCAAAGGGATTGAAATCCCAAAGGTGGGTTGCGCCCAAAAGGTCTTGGGGCTTAGCGAAGTAAGCAGTCGTCTCTGTACTGTAGATCCCATTAAAATTCCATTTGAATCCATTGTCCCAATACTTACTCCCTTGGAGGGAAGCGGTCACCCTTTGCGGAGCTTTAACATCTTGGTAGAGGGAATAAATACTGCTATTTTCCTCTTTATTTTGATGGGCATCATAAAGTGATTTCCAATCGATTTGTCCTGCTTCTAATAATTGTTTTTGGGCGAGATAGGCCGCTTGGAAATTTTGTTGGTCCTCACTTTTTAAAAAGTAGCTCGGTAATTTTTGATAATAGGTAGGGTCAGGATTTTGTCCACCCCCACTAAGAAAATTTCCGTGAGGTTGATGACCGTTGTAATTAATTCTACCAGAAGCATATTTTCCCCAATGATAGGCCCAATTGAAACGAAGGCTCCATCCCCGATTCATCTGCCATTCGTGATTTAAAAGCAGCATAGGCAGTGCCACTTCTACTACTCTTGCGTTTCTGATTTTTCCATTTTGCAAACCCCAGTGGGGGTTATAACGTATTCCTTTAAGGTCAAACACCTCTTGTGTCAAAGGGGCACTTTTGCCTCTGCTGTTTGGAGTAAATAGGGCGGTGATCCAACTATGATGCTTAGCACTCCAATTTTTTTCAAAACTAAAGAGGCCCGACAAGGCCTGATAGGGCGTTCCCTCCCTGTAACCTGATCCCCCACGGTAGGAAAAGAGAAGAGCATACTGACTGTTTTCTCCTATGTCGCCCACCCGAGATATCATACTGCGGTATTGGTAAGTGGCATTGGAAAAGGCCTGAGAAATTTTTGAGCCCTTGAACAAAGCGGAGGGTCTCAGTTCGATACGAGTGAGACCCAACAAGCCTCCAAAATGATCTTCTGTAGCTCTGATACCGAACTGAAATTGTTGGGTACGATTGGTGAAATCATTCAAACCACCCCATTGACTCCACAAGGGCCTCCCATTATCAAAGGCATTCATGGGAATCCCATTGAAGGTTACTGTATTGTGACGGCTATCCAATCCCCGCAGGCGAAAAAAGCTACTGCTGAACTGAAAAGCCGCAGCGTTTAAAAAAGGATCCCTTTGGGCGTGAAGTACACTTCCGATCTGAGCTCGGTCAAAATCATTTCCTATCGATTGAAGGTCTTGTAAATCAATGGTAGGCAATTCCTCTTCAAGATTTATTTCGCGGAACATCACCCAATTTTGTAAAATCAGGTCTTGTCCTTGAGAAACAACAAACGGCAGGGTTTGCGTTCGATAGCCCTCTTTGGAAAAAACCAAATCTATGGTCGTAGCATCCTTGGGTAAATTCAAGGTAAAATTTCCTTGATCGTCAGTTAGAACACTAAGGGTTTCCCCAAAAATATATACCTTAACTTTTGGAAGAGGACGCTGATGTTGGTCTGTTATTTTTCCATAAACAATATAAGCTTCGGGTGGAATACTTTGCTGTTGACCCAAAGCCAAAAAAGAAAAAAACCCACAACAAATCATCCAAAGCCAACGCATAGAAAATCTATTTTAGTGTGGGTACTTAAATGTAAAATATTTTGAAAAAAAATCAAAATAGAAGAATCGTAACACTTCTTTTGATCGGATTGATAGGGTGTTATGGTCTTGGGCAGACAGCAGAAGTTTTTTCGGTGGGTTTCTACAATTTGGAAAACCTATTTGACCCACAAGACGATCCCACGACTTTTGACGAGGATTATACCCCTATGGGAAGGAAGCAATGGACAGAGGGGATATTGAAACAAAAAATCGACCATTTGGCAAAAGCCATCCATCAGATCGGTTTTCGGGAAAGTCAACGCCCTCCTCTGCTTTTGGGTGTGGCCGAAGTGGAGAACTTTAGGGTTTTAAAAATGCTGACCCAGCACGAGTTATTGTATCCCTACGGTTACGAAATCCTCCATTTCGACTCCCCCGACGCAAGAGGAATCGACTTGGCCATGCTCTATCAAAAGGACTTTTTTTTGGTCGCCGAATCCAAGACCTATAGCCTCCCGCTTTTCGATGGAAAAACCAACCAAAAAAGAACCACTCGAGATCAGTTGGTGGTCAGTGGATGGATGGAAGAGGAGGAACTACACCTGTTAATCAATCATTGGCCCTCTCGAAGAGGAGGACAAAAAAGAAGTGAATCCAATCGTATTTCCGCTGCGCGTTTACAACAGAAAATTATCGATTCGCTACAAGGCTTAAATGCCAATGCCAAAATCATTGTCATGGGAGATTTTAACGATAACCCCGACGACCAAAGCCTACGTCTATTGACCGAAAAGAAAGAAAATTCCTACTTGAAAAACTTCCAACCCTTGTTTAATCCCATGAGAATTTTGCACAAAAAGGGAGTGGGTAGTTTGGCCTACCGTGACCGTTGGTTTTTGTTTGATCAGATTTTGATCTCCCACTCCTTGATGCCCACCAAGGGAATTTTCTTTATAGAAGCAAAGGTCTTTGGTCCCGATTTTTTAAAAAATAAAAAAGGAAAATACAAGGGTTATCCCTTTCGCTCTGAAATTCACGGTGACCAGCTCGAGGGTTATTCAGATCATTTCCCTATCTATGGCGTAATGGGGAAAACGAAATAAACTTTTTTTAGTTATTCTCTTTAATAATTTTAAGGCTTCCAACCCCCACCAGGCCCTAATAGATCATTTTCTGAAAGCCTCAATCTCGAATGACTACATCTCCCGAACCGGTTGTTTTGATATTCTGAATTTGTGGTTTCCCCATACATACAATATCCCCAGATCCTGTAATATTTGCATTGATTTCCCGACTGGCTTGCATTTCAATATTACCAGAACCCGTGACACGAGCTTGACCGTTTTCTGTCTTTAGACGACTTGAATCTATATCGCCCGAACCTGTCAAAACAAATGAAGTCTTTGAGCTCTCTCCCTTGAGCTTAATATCTCCTGAGCCCGTCAGTACTCCATCCAATTCATCTACATTGATTGTTAAATCTATTTCTCCTGAGCCTGAGAGTTTAACTTCAAATTCATCTGCACACAGCTCATGATTGGACTGAATACTTCCTGATCCACTGAGTACCACTTCTTGAATGTCTTCAACGGGAATACTTATGCTTACTCGTTCTGATTTCCAGTCTTTGAACCAAGAAGTTTCTTCTTTTTTGATGATAAGTATCCCATTTTTGACATAGGTTTCTATTTGATCCAAATCGTCTGCAGCGCCCTTTAAGGTAAGTGTCCCTTCATTGCCTTTTGTCAATGTAACGTCATAATGACCCGCAACATGAATACCATCAAATGAATCGATCGTACGTGTTTCGCTTTGGGAAAAAAGGAAGGTCGAGGCAAAAAAGAATGAGGATAGGCTTAGAAATAGGTGTTTTTTTGTTTTCATGGTATTTGAGGTTTTGATTATTGATGCGTTTGATTCAGCTTTACAGCTCCATATTCAGATTCAATTTGAATACTGTTAGCTGAGTTTTTATTGTTAAAATAGCCCTTATAAGATTTCTCAGTGTTTTGTTCGCGAACAATTAAATGGTTTAGGGGAAGATTGGTTTTTAAATGTGCAAATTCAAGATCGATGTTGTAAGTAAATTCCCAAATAGGATCAACGTTTAGGTTGATTCCAGTAAATTCTGAATCAATCACTATCTTTTGAACGGTCGGATTTACACGATCCACTCGAGCATTGCCATATTCAAGATTGAGATTCAAATTCTCATTAAGCTTGCCTATTTGCAAAGTAAGGAAATCACCAGCTCCAAAGAGGGTGTTGATCTGTTCCACTTGCAACTTTCCATAGTCATTTCTAAACTCTAAACTTTCAAGTTTCTCAAACTTAGAATTGGTATAGTCGGCATTAAGAGTGATATTTCCTGCCTCCAAAACTTCAAAGCCCGAATAGTCGGCATTAATTTCTCCTCCTTTGATGAAATCAATGGTTGAATTGGAAGTATAATCGAAGGAGAGAGAATTTGTTTCGTGAAGTAAATCCCCAATCAATAATTTCCCATAATCACAGCTGATTTTGGCAGACCCCTCCAATTCGTTAAGGATAATAGTACCATAATCATTGTTTAAATCAACAGCACTGGATTTTGGTAGTTTTACATGATAGTCGATTTGATAACGCAATCTGGAACTATTGAACCATTTATAGCCCCAACCTTCATCAACTTTTGTTTCAGCACTGACAAAATTTGGGGACAGATCAAAAATAACATCAATCTCATCCAGCTTTTCATTGATTCGCTTTTGGTTGCTTCCTTTTACTGTGATTTTTACTTCTATAATGACTTTGTTTTGATCCCAACTACTGATCGTGAGATTGCCAAACTGATTTTTTATAACAACTTCGACCTTGGGGTCAACATCAATCTCTCTGCGGATTTCTTTACTCTTTGTCTGAATTGCATAGAGCGACACACTTATAAAAAAACAAAGGCTGAGTAATTTATATTTCATTGCTTTCATCTGTAAATATTTATTGTTTTATAATGAATGAAATGGAACATCCTTAATTATCCCATCGATATGTGACTTCATCATAATTATGGATGTTTCATGATGATTGTTTTTAATTTTTTTTAAGGCAATATTTATTTCGGTCAGTAGGTTGATTTGTGTATGAAGGTTTCCAATGAGTGCTTTAATCAGTTGTGGTTGACTTGGATTGGCTTCCCACTGTTCATACAGTTTGCGATAATCCTCTTGAATCAACTCAATTTGTCTTTTGCTGTGTTCAAATATCTCTTTTGTATTGGGATCCTTTGCCTTTTCAAAAACGATAATTTGATCTTCTATAAGTTGCATTAAATGGAATTCTGCTTTGTGAAACTGTAGGGTCTCTTTGGGCGTCTCCTCACTAGTAAGATGAAAAACTCCTCCCAGACCAATACAAAGTAGTACTGTAGCAGCCCACCGACCAAAATATTTTTGTTTCTTCTTCTTCTGATTTTTGAGACGCCACTGAAACTGACTTACATGATTGGATGTTAGTGGAGGTGGGTGTTGTAAACGCTCCCATTTTTGAAAGAGTTCTTTAATCTCTTGTTCTTTCATTCAATTTTTTTTTTAGTTGTGCTTTAGCCCGTGAAAGGATGGTTCTGCAATTGTCGTAACTACATTGGAGTAAGTCAGATATTTCCATATGTGTAAAACCTTCCAAGTAGTATAATTTTAAAATCAAACCATATCGATGATTGAGTTTTGCCATGGCTTTCGTCAATTGGACGGAATTAATAGAGGGGAAATTGTTAGGATCATCTTCTGAACTTTCGCTCAATTCTATGTGGTTTTCAAATTGAAGTTCATCCACGAAACGTTTGTTGTGTCGGTAGTATGCAATACTCTTCCGAACGACAATCTTTCGAATCCAAGCACCAAAATCTCCTTCTCCTTTGAACTGATCTAATTTTTCAAAGGCACTGATCATGCCCTCTTGCATGGCGTCTTGAGCATCATCTCTGTTTTTTAAAATACCGTATGCCGCATGATATAACATTAAATGATAGCGTTCATAGAGTTCCATTTGGGCAATTTGATCCTTTTTTTTACAGGCTCTGATAAGGGGGCTTATATGCAGTTTCTTGTAATTCAATGATGGTGTATTCAATAATATGAGATCAAAACTTGAAGATTGTTACACATTGCTTCACTTTTTTTTTTGCTCAACTCTGTTATCGACCAATGAATGATCGTTTCTATAGAAAGTCGGAGACTATCAATTTTCGTAATCTTAGTCTCAGAATTGAATGGTTACTGTTGGGAAATCCCGAAAAAAAAACACCAAAGTTTCAGGAATTGAAACCCTAAACACTATTAATTTTTTTCCTACTCCTTCAAAAAGAAAAGGACAGAAAAAATTAAAAATAATAGAATTAATCCAATCCTTCGGGGTATAAAAAATGGTTGTAAGGAAAACGGGTGATGTGAATTTTTCGGGTTTCGGTATATACCCTTTCCCGAAAAGCCTGAAGATTTTCTTTGTTGATGGCCGAAATGAAAAGTGCTCGGTCGTTGACCCGATGCATCCAAGTCGATTGCCATTCCTCAAGGCTGTAATGTTTTGAAGTTCTCTCGGCCATCAGGTCGGTTTCATCCCAGGGTTCAGCTTGGTAGGCGTCGATTTTATTAAAGACCATTAAGGTGGGTTTGTCCAAACTTTTTATTTCACCTAGAATTTGATTGACAGACTCGATATGTTCTTCAAAATTGGGATGGGAAATGTCCACCACATGCAGCAACAAATCGGCTTCTTGCACCTCGTCCAAAGTACTTTTAAAAGACTCCACCAGCTGGGTGGGCAGTTTGCGAATAAAACCTACGGTATCGCTCAGCAAAAAAGGTAAATTTCCAATGACCACCTTGCGCACGGTGGTATCTAGTGTAGCAAAAAGTTTGTTTTCGGCAAAGACCTTACTTTTGGCAATGACATTCATCAGGGTAGATTTGCCCACATTGGTATAGCCCACCAAGGCGACCCTCACCAAAGCCCCACGATTGCCCCTTTGGGTGGCCATTTGCTTATCGATAGTGGTCAGTTTTTTCTTAAGTAGGGAAATTTTATCCCTTACAATTCGTCGGTCGGTTTCGATTTCCGTTTCCCCAGGTCCACGCATTCCAATCCCACCGCGTTGGCGTTCCAAATGCGTCCAAAGTCCTTTGAGTCGGGGCAACAAATATTCATATTGTGCCAATTCCACCTGTGTACGGGCATAACTGGTTTGGGCGCGCTGGGCAAAAATATCCAAGATCAAACCCGTACGATCCAAAATTTTACAACGCAAAATCTTTTCGATATTCCCCTGTTGGGCTGGAGTCAGTTCATCGTCAAAGACTACGGTGGTCACCTCGTTATCAGTAACATAACCTTCAACCTCTGCCATTTTTCCGGAACCGATAAAGGTCTTGGGATTGGGGATTTGCATTTTTTGAACAAAGCGTTTTAATACCTGACCTCCAGCGGTATGAGTCAAAAAAGCCAATTCGTCAAGATACTCTTTCGATTGGAGAGCATCCTGCTGACTGTTGATGATCCCCACGATCACCGTTTTTTCAAGTGTAAGCGATTTGGCTTCAATCATTGGGCTATTTCTTCCAATTTTTTAGAATCAAGTGCTTACCGTCATATTCTGCATAGGTGTTGTGGGTAATCCAATCTCCCAAATTGATGTATTGGGATTTTTCGCTCAAATTGATTTCCAAAGGCAGATGGCGATGGCCAAAAACAAAATAATCAAAGTGTTCCTCCTGAAGCTTTTTTTTGGAATAGGCCACCAACCATTCTTTGTCCTCCCCTAAAAATTTAACATCTTCCTCCCCAGAAATAATTTTGTTTTTTCGAGAGAGGTATTGCCCCAATCGGACACCCCAGTCGGGGTGTAACCAGCGAAATAGCCACTTAGAAATAGGGTTTGTAAACAACTTTTTCATGCGTTTGTAGCCCTTATCTCCGGGGCCCAATCCATCGCCATGTCCGATCAAAAAACGGGAGGCTCCCACGCTCAAAGTGATGGGATGGTGGTGGACAGTAACGCCAAGTTCTTTTTGAAAATAATCCCGCATCCACAGATCGTGGTTGCCTACAAAAAAAGTGATGGGAATACCAGCATCGGACAATTCTGCCAGTTTGCCCAGTACACGAACAAAACCTTTGGGTACCACGGTCTTGTATTCAAACCAAAAGTCGAAGAGATCGCCCAACAAATATATCGCAGCGGCGTCTTTTCGAATATCTTCCAACCAAGTGACAAAAAATTTTTCTCTTTCCCGGCTTTCTTTTTCATCCGGTAAACCCAGATGATTATCAGAGGCAAAGTATATTTTTTTGTTTTTTGGAAGCTCCATAAAATATAAAGTTAGGCTAACCTATGGCCTGATCCAAATCCTCTATCAGATCTTGCACGTCTTCAATACCTACACTGAGACGGATCAATCCATCGACTACCCCACTTTTTTCGCGAACCGCTTTGGGTATAGAGGCATGGGTCATAGAAGCCGGATGCCCAGCCAAACTTTCTACCCCACCCAAGGATTCGGCCAAGGTAAAGAGCTTTAAGTTTTCTACTATATTTATAGTTGTTTGTAAATCTCCTCCTTGGGGGACAAAAGAGAGCATACCGCCAAAGGCGTTCATTTGTTTTTTAGCCACCTCGTGGTTGGGATGATCCACCAATCCAGGCCAATAAACCCTTTCAATTTTAGGGTGATGTTGGAGGTAAATGGCCACCGCAGCTCCATTTTCACAATGTCTTTGCATCCTCAGGTGTAGGGTTTTGATGCCCCTAAGGGTGAGAAAGCAGTCCATAGGTCCTGGGACGGCACCGCCTGAATTTTGGATAAAGGCGAGTTTTTCTTGCAGGGCGTCATCATTGACCACCAAAAGTCCTAAAACAGTATCACTGTGTCCGGCGAGGTATTTGGTCGCAGAATGTAAAACGATATCGGCACCCAGATCTAGGGGCTGTTGCAGATAGGGAGAGGCAAAGGTATTGTCAACGGCCACCAAGGCGTTGTGGTCTTTTCCCATTGCGGCAATGGCTCGGATGTCCACCACCTTCATCATGGGATTGGTGGGAGTTTCGATCCAGATGAGTCGGGTTTTGTCGTTTAGAAATTGGGCCACAGTGTCGGGATTTTCCATATTGACAAAATGGATTTTTAATCCATATTTTTCAAAAATTTTGGTCATCAATCGATAGGATCCACCGTAAAGATCGTCGGTGGAAATGATTTCATCTCCAGGTTGAAAGAGTTTAAGAATGGTATCCATGGCAGCCATCCCTGAGGCAAAGGCCAAACCGTGTTTTGCATTTTCGATACTGGCAATAGAACGCTCTAAGGCCGTTCGGGTGGGGTTGTGCGTCCGACTGTATTCATAACCTTTGTGAGCCCCTGGAGTGGTTTGGGCATAGGTAGAGGTTTGATAAATGGGCGGCATCACAGATCCATAGGCTTTATCGGGTTGCTGACCTCCGTGAATTGTGGCACTGTTAAAACGCAATTTTTTCGCCATTACTATCGATTTTAGTTACCGCAAAGGTATTGGAATTTTGGGAAAAAGAATCAGCATGCGTCAAAGAAAGAATGAGTATCAAGCTATTGCGGATAGTAATGAAAATCGGCACATCAGCGGCTAATCCTTGCAATGGGTCTGACTGAATGTAAAGTCTTTAGAAATTGATCTGTAAAAGGATCAAAAAAAACAGCGGTTCAAGACTTTTCATTATCGGTCTAAAAACCATTTCTTTGCACTATAAATTCAAAAGATGAACTATTTTCTTTATTTGGGCAGTTGTAGCACTTGCAAAAGGATATTGGAAGTACTGGCATTGCCTGAAGAGGTTAAATTGATCGATATCAAAAAAGATCCTCTTAGCACAGATCAGTTGGATTTTTTGTATCAAAATACAGGCAGTTATTTGGCTTTGATCAACAAACGGGCTCAATTGTTTAAGCAACGACAAATCGATACGCAAAAGCTCACAGAGGATTCCGCCAAAAATTTACTCTTGGAACACTATACCTTTCTCAAACGTCCAGTATTGGTTTATCAAGACAAAGTGTTTGTGGGCAACAGTAAGGTTGTGGTTGCGGAGGCAAAAAAATGGATCGATGAACAATAGATCGTGGGCGCTTTTGGCTGCTGGCGGAGCCACAGCCATATATGGACTCAACCATACAATAGCCAAGGTAGTAATGCCGCAATATGTCGGAGCTTTTGGATTTATTTTTATTCGTACAGCAGGAGCTGGTATTCTTTTCTGGTTACTCAGTTTCTTTTTAAAATCAGAGAAAATTGAGCGAGTTGATTACCTCCGAGTATTTCTGGCTGCCCTAATGGGCATGTGCATCAATATGCTTTCATTCTTTAAAGGATTGGAGCTTTCAACCCCTGTAAATAGTGGAATTTTTGCCACCACCAATCCCATCCTAATCCTTTTACTCTCCTATCTTTTTTTGAACGAAAAAATTGGGATGAAGAAGTTTTTAGGCATCACCTTGGGATTTGCTGGTGCCATGATACTGGTACTCTACGGTACCCAAAATACCAGTAGTGCACCCGATGTACTATTGGGAAACATTTTCTTTATAATCAATTCTATCTTCTTTTCTGGATTTATCATTGTGGTCAAGCCGTTGACAGAAAAATACAACACAGTGACCATTATGAAATGGTTATTTCTCATTGGCTTTGTGCTCACCTTTCCAGTAACATGGGGAGAATATGTTCAAGTGGACTGGATCAATATGCCCTTTGATGTCCTTTGGAGGGTCACATTTGTTGTTTTAGGAACGACCTTTTTAACCTATTTGCTCAACCTCTATGCCCTTAAGAATTTACAGGCTTCGACCGTTGGTGCTTTTGCCTATCCCCAACCGATCATTGCCATAGGATATGCTGTCTATACAGGAAATGACACCTTGGATGGAGTCAAACTCGTTGCTTGTTTGATGATTATGACAGGGGTTTATTTGGTTTCCAAAAAGCCATTAAGATTACAAAGTAAAGACTAAGGATTCTAAAAAATATCATTAGGGTAGGGACTAATTATTACTACTTTATTATTTTTGGCAAGTACATTAAAAATTTATAATGAAGAAGTCCTTAACATTTTTAGTTGTCTTGGTTTTAACGATCGCATGCGGTCCGAAAAAAGAAAAAAAGAAATCTTTTGAGTACAAGCGCCCCTCTACTGAAAAAAAAGTGGAAAAAAAAGAAGTTGAAAAAACGCCTTCCAATACCGAAAACGTTGGAATTGGGCCCATCACATCAATGGCTTTTGACACAGATATTGATACCGCTATGGCGGAAGAAGGATCGACTGTTTTTAAGCAAAAATGCACCGCTTGTCACATGCCCGATCGAAAGTTGATTGGTCCTGCCATGAAGGGGATTTACGACCGCAGAAATCCAGCATGGGTGATGAACATGATTTTAAATCCCACAGAAATGCTTCAAAAGGACGAAACTGCCTTGGCATTGTTAAAAGAATACAACAATGTAATGATGCTCAACCAAAACCTTACTCAAGAAGAGGCAAGGGCATTGGCTGAATATTTCAGAACCTTATAGCGAAGACCAGGCTTTTCCTCCAGTAGTCTCCATCAAATCAACACAACCTTTTTGTTCTCCTGGAATGGGAGCATAGGCCATAACATTTTCGCCAATATATTCATTGGTTTTAAAGGCGTTGATGGTCATGCTGCGAAGTTGTTTTGCAAAATCAGCAGCACTTTGATAGGCTTCGTCGTTTTTCGCCGAATTTTGTTGCTGTTGATCTGCTTTTAAATACTTGGCCAATTGGGCATCCAAGTCCGAGCGATCTAAACGACTGGCACTGCTTTTGCCGGTATCTTTGAGCGATACTGCGATGAACTGATCCAAACCGTCAGTGATTTTTTTCTGAGCTTTCTCATTCAGTATGACATCAATATACCCATCCAAAAATTCTGGTAATTTTAATTCAATCGCACCAGGAATATCTGTGTCTGGAATGATAAGGTCCATTAATTGAGATACAACCGAAAAATTCTCTTTGGAAAAATGAATCGGTGAAAAAGTATTGGTTTGGGTTTGGCAACTTTGAAGCATTCCAACTACCGCAGGGGTAAGGGTAATGGCTGTGGTTCCAAAACCTATTGTTCTTAAAGCTTTTCTTCTGTCCATAGTACGTGAGTTATAGATTCATTTTTTTAAGTTCATTTACAGCATGGTCGGCCGCTCTAGCAGTCAAGGCCATATAGGTCAATGATGGATTTTGATTACCGGCGGAGGTCATTCCTGAGCCATCGGTAACATAAACATTTGACACTGCATGTAGTTGATTGTTCTTGTTAAGGATAGAGGTTTTGGGGTCGCGTCCCATTCTGGCAGTTCCCATTTCATGTATTCCCAATCCCATGGAATATCCCTTATCAAATTGTGCAATGTCTTTAAAGCCAGCTGCGTCGAGCATTTCGGCTGCTTGAACCGTCATGTCTTTGCGCATCATTTTTTCGTTTTCCTTGATCTCAGCATCAAAGGTAACAGTAGGCAATCCCCATTGGTCTTTTTTGTTGTAATCGAGGAACATCTTATTTTCGTGATAGGGCAATGTTTCACCAAATGCGGTCATACCAATGCTCCATCCACCAGGTTTCATCACGGCTTCTTTGAGTCCTTCACCGTAGGCCATTTCATTGACGATCTGAGTCCAGTCGCCTCGGTTGGCTCCCCCTTGATAACCATATCCTCTGATAAAGTCTTTACGGTTGGTGGCTCCACCAATATTTCTGAATCTCGGAATGTAAATCCCATTGGGTCTTCTTCCTGTGTAGTACTTATCCTCGTGTCCTTCAACCTTGGCAGTGGCACCCAATCTAAAGTGATGATCCATCAAGTTGTGTCCCAACTCTCCTGAGTCATTCCCCATACCATTGGGAAAACGATCGGAGGTGGACTGCATTAATATGGAAGTCGAAGCAACGGTAGAAGCACAAAGGAAAATTACTTTGGCTTTGTACTCGATGACCTCTTTGGTTTCTGAATCGATCAAACGAACACCAGTAGCTCTTTTGGAATCGGCATCATACAAGACTTCAGTGACCACAGAATTGGGTCTTAGGGTCATGTTTCCAGTAGCTTCTGCAGCTGGTAAGGTAGAGGAATTACTGCTGAAATAGGCTCCGAATGGACAACCTCTACGACAGCGATTTCTGTATTGACAAGAATTTCTTCCCAGACCAGGTTTAGTTCCTTCGGTGATGTGAGCTACCCTTCCGATGGTAACCAGCCTGTCGGTGAATTTTTTTGCAACTGCATTTTTTAATTCATCTTCGACACAATTGAGTTCCATAGGAGGTAGGAATTCACTGTCGGGCAAATGGGGCAATCCTAATTTTTCTCCACTGATACCCACGTATTTTTCTACATAACTGTACCAAGGGGCAAGATCTTTATAACGAATGGGCCAATCTACTGCAACACCGTCTTTGGCATTGGCTTCAAAATCAAAATCACTCATGCGATAGCTTTGTCTTCCCCAAAGCAATGAACGCCCTCCGACATGATAGCCTCGGATCCAATCAAAACGTTTAACCTCATTATAGGGGTGTTTGTTGTCATCCACAAAAAAATGAGAAGTAGACTCTGTGTTTACATAATTGGTACGGCTCTGCTTGGGCTGACGTTTTCTGATTTCTTGGGTGATTCTGTCTCCCCCTTTGAAATCCCATTTGTCCATGTTGGCAGTAGGATAATCCACAGGGTGTTGCACCATTGGACCTCTTTCTAACACCAAGGTTTTCAATCCCTTTTCACATAATTCTTTGGCGGCCCAACCTCCGCTGATTCCAGTTCCAACTACTATGGCATCGTAACTTTCGTTCATAATGTTTTAACTAAGATTATAATATCATTAATTATTGTAAAAATATCTTTTTGAAGGATAAACAACAACAAAAATGTTTTTTTATTTTTTTGAGGAGCATAAATTATGAATCAAGATAGATCCTCTTCTGTATTTCATTTTTGATTTAGGAGGTCTTTATTGAACTTAGATTCCATTTTGGTTTTGAAAAATTAATCCTATTTTTACTCCAATTGTAAAAATAAATGAAATGAGTAAAATTCGACTAGGCATATTGGGTGGTGGCGGTGATTCGCTGATCGGTGTATTGCACCGAGTGGCCTCCTACATGTATGACCGCTACGAGATCGTGGGGGGCGTTTTTAATCCTGACTATAAAGAAAACATGAACTTTGCCAAACAAATTGGCGTAAATACAGATAGGGTTTACAAGGACTTCGATGCGTTTGTAGCAGAAGAATCTGCCAAACCCGAAAGCGAAAGAGTTGAGGTCGTCTCTGTTTTGACTCCTAATTTCTTGCACTTTCCCATGGCCAAAAAACTTTTGGAAAATGGTTTTAACGTCATTTGTGAAAAACCGCTGACCACCACATTGGAAGAGGCCAAAGAATTGCAAGAACTCCAAAAAAAGCACCAAGCCATTTTTGCGGTCACCTACACTTACACAGGCTACCCCATGGTCAGAGAAATGAAGGATATGATTGCCAATGGTGTGATTGGCGATGTGCACAAAGTAGATTTGCAATACTACCAAGGCTGGATCAACCCCGTGATCCACGACAAAGAAAAGAGAAGTAAAGTATGGCGATTGGATCCCAAAAAAGCGGGAATCAGTTCCTGTATCGGTGATATCGGCACCCATATTTTTAATATGGTGGAATACGTAACGGGCTTGGAGGTTTCAGAATTATTATCCGATCTCAATACACTTTACGACGATAACCCCCTTGATATTGATGGTTCGATTTTGATCCGTATGGACAACAAAGTAAAAGGATTATTACGCGCCAGTCAAATCGCTACAGGAGACGAGAACAACATTACCGTAGCTATTTATGGACGTGAAGGGGCATTGAAATGGGAGCAAGAAAATCCCAATTATTTGTACCACTTAAAAGATGATGAACCGAGAAGACTGATCAAACCAGGCAATGCTTCCTACAATACCGATGTGTCATTGGATGGAACCAAATTACCTGCGGGACACCCTGAGGGGATTTTTGATGCCATGGGGAACATCTATAAGGGAGTAGCCAAGGCTCTGAGGGAGGAAAAATCCTACAACGGAGAATTTCCAACCCTATATGAAGGCGTTAGAGGTATGTTATTTATCGAAAAAACAGTTGAATCCAATAAAAAAGGAAACGTATGGGTAAGCATGGAAAATCAATGAAAACGATAAAAGGGCCTGCGGTTTTTTTGGCGCAGTTTGTCGACAAACAAGCGCCATTTAATTCTCTTGACGGGATGTGCCAATGGGCTGCTGATTTGGGCTACAAAGGGATTCAAATTCCCACATGGGAACATTTTTTAATCGATTTGGATAAGGCTGCCGAAAGTCAGACCTATTGCGATGAGCTCAAAGGCAAAATCAATTCTTATGGGTTGGAAATCACAGAACTTTCTACCCACCTTCAGGGACAATTGGTCGCCGTTCATCCTGCCTATGACTTGATGTTTGACAGCTTCGCCCCCGATGCCTACAAAAACAATCCCAAGGCCAGAACACAGTGGGCCATAGAAACTCTAAAAAAGGCCGCCAAAGCAAGTAGCCGACTGGGACTGAACGCCCACGCGACTTTCTCTGGTGCATTGTTGTGGCACACTTGGCACCCTTGGCCACAACGCCCCGATGGTTTGGTCGAAATGGGATTTAAAGAATTGGCCGACAGATGGCTACCCATTCTCAATACCTTTGATGAGAACGGAGTTGACGTTTGCTACGAAATTCATCCTGGTGAAGACCTCCATGATGGAGTAACTTTTGAACGTTTTTTGGAAGCCACTGGAAATCACAAAAGAGTTAACATCCTGTATGATCCTAGTCACTTTGTTCTCCAACAACTGGACTATGTCGAATACATCGACCACTATCACGAATTCATCAAGTCTTTCCATGTGAAAGATTCAGAGTTTAAACCCAATGGGAAAAAAGGAGCCTTTGGAGGCTATGGCGATTGGATTGATCGAGCAGGACGCTATCGTTCTCCTGGCGATGGACAAATCGATTTTAAAACCATTTTTACAAAGCTTACAGAGTATGGATGCGATGTTTGGGCAGTAATGGAATGGGAGTGCTGTATCAAAAGTCCTGAACAAGGAGCTCGGGAAGGCGCACCATTTATTCAATCACACATCATCGAAGCCACCCAAAAGACTTTTGATGACTTTGCGGGATCCGAAATCGACGAAAATCACCTTAAAAAAATTCTCAACCTTTAAATTAAATAAAATGAAAAAAATATTACTTATACTATTTGTATCCCTTAGTGTGGCTTGCAAAGAAGCCCCAAAGAAAAAGACAGCAACCGCCGAAGCCCCTGCTGCTAAAAAGGAGTGGGTAGATCTGTTTGATGGAGTCTCTTTCAAAGGCTGGCATCAATTCAACAGCTCCGAAATGAGCGATACATGGGTCATAGAAGACGGAGCCATGGTATTGCCCGATGGTACAGGAAGTGGAAAAGGGAACAATATTGTAACTGACAAGGAATATACCAACTTTGAACTTTCCATGGAATGGAAAATTGTTGAAGGAGGGAACAGTGGCATTTTTTGGGGAGTAAAAGAAGGAGAGGGTTACAAAACCCCTTACCAAACAGGACCAGAAATTCAAGTATTGGACAATGAAGGTCATCCAGACTCTTTTATTAAACCCAATTATCATCAGGCGGGAGCACTTTACGATATGGTTCAGCCTACACAGAATGTCTGTAAACCCGCTGGGGAATGGAATCACGTTCTTATTTCGATCAATTACAACAGCAACAAAGGGAGTGTTAAACTCAACGATGTAGAAATCGTAACTTTCGCACTAACAGGACCAGAATGGGATGCTTTGGTTGCCGATTCCAAATTCAGCGACTGGGATGATTTTGCCAAATTCAAAACTGGAAAAATAGGACTTCAAGATCATGGTGATGGTGTCAGTTATCGCAACATCAAAATCCGGGAACTTTAGCCCCCTATGATTCAATCGATGACCGGCTTTGGTAAGGCCGAAATCCAGTTCGAAAATAAAAACTATGTCTTGGAGTTGCGCTCACTCAACAGCAAAGGACTAGAGCTCAATGCCCGACTGCCAGTTCATGTTAGGGAAATCGAGATTCAACTCAAGAAAAGCATAGGAGAAACCCTTAAAAGAGGTAAGATCGATCTGAATCTCAACATAGAGAATATCAGTGAATCCAGTGCCAAAACCATTAATGTAGCTACGGTCAATCAATACATCGACCAGCTAAAAAGTATAGAAGACGGGGATCGTTTGGAGCTGCTCAAAATTGCCCTTAAGTTGCCCGATACCCTCAAAACTGAGATCAAAGATTTTGATGAGTCCGAAATTGAATTGATCGAAAGTTTATTGAAAAAAGCAATTGATGACTTGAATGGGTTCCGATCTGATGAAGGAAAAATTCTAGAAATCGAATTCAATAAAAGATTGGACAATCTGGAAGGGCTTCTCAAAGAAGTAGAAATGATCGATCCCGAAAGGAGCAGTAAAATAAAAGAAAAATTAAACTCTGCTTTGGAAGCCCTCCCCGCTGAGGTTGATCAAAATCGGTTTGAGCAGGAGTTGATTTATTATCTGGAAAAATACGATATCACCGAAGAGAAAGTCCGGCTCAAAAATCACTTCGATTATTTTAAAAAAACACTGGACAGTGAAACTTCCAATGGTAAAAAACTTGGCTTTATCTCACAAGAAATTGGAAGGGAGATCAATACCATAGGATCTAAAGCCAATCATGCCGGGCTTCAAAAACTGGTCATCCAAATGAAAGATGAACTAGAAAAAATAAAGGAGCAATTATTGAATGTACTATAATTGAAAAAAGGAAAGCTCATCGTAGTGTCGGCCCCATCGGGGAGTGGTAAAACCACTTTGGTTCAATCCCTATTGAGTCAAAACCTTCCTTTGTCTTTTTCAATTTCTGCCACCTCTCGACTTCGTCGAGGAAAAGAGCAAGACGGCGTAGATTATCATTTTTTGGAATTGGATGATTTTAAAAAAAAAATTGAAGCGAACGCTTTCATCGAATATGAAGAGGTATATCCAGGAAAGTTTTACGGAACCCTGAGGTCTGAATTGGAAAAAAAATGGTCAAAAGGTCAACACATCATCTTTGATGTAGATGTTGTGGGAGGTCTCAATATCAAATCCCAATATCCGGATCAAACCTTGGCGATTTTTATACAGCCTCCCGGCTTAGAAGTATTGGAAAAACGACTGCGCACCAGAGGAACCGAAAGTGAAGCCTTGATGCAAGAACGCCTGTCCAAAGCAAAAGTTGAGATGGAATCTGCATCTAAGTTTGATGTTGTGGTGGTGAATGACGATTTGGATAGTGCTAAAAAAGAGTTTTCTGATCGGGTCAAGGCATTTTTAGACCAAGCATAAACAATGAAAAATATCGGGCTGTTTTTTGGATCCTTTAATCCCATCCATTTGGGACACTTGGCTATTGCTGATTTTTTTGTTGAAAATAGTGGGCTAGAAGAGATCTGGCTGGTCATAAGCCCACAGAGTCCCTTTAAAGAAAAAAATAGCTTGATGGAAAACAAGCATCGCTTGGCCATGGTAGAAATAGCTATTGTGGGCAAGCCTAAACTCAAAGCCTGTTCTGAAGAATTCGATCTGTCCACCCCCAACTACACGGTGGACACCTTGGATCATTTGAAAAAAAAATACCCTAAAAATCAATTTACTCTACTGATGGGTCAAGACAATATGGCGCAGTTCGAACGATGGAAAGAGCATAACCAAATTTTGGATCAGTTTCATCTCTTTATATATCCCCGCTCACAATCGGGCATAATACCCACAAGATTTTTAAAACATCCAAAGATTCATTATTTTGAAGCGTCTTTAATGGAAGTTTCCGCAACTGAAATTCGGAATGCCATCAAAAATAAAAAACCGTTGACGAATTTGATCCCTCCTCAAATTGAAGAATATCTTGAAAAATTGAATCCCTATCATTAAGCGCTACAAATGAAAAACATTAAATCGAGTAAAGAATTTTTAAAGACATCCTCCACAGAATGGGAAGAGGTGGAACCCGGTATCAAAAGAAAAATATTGGGTTATGACAATCAACTCATGTTGGTTCAGGTTCATTTTGAAAAAGGAGGCATAGGGGCAGAACACCAACATCACCACTCTCAGTCAACCCTTGTTGGGTCGGGTGTATTTGAAATCACTATTGATGGGGTAACCGAAAGATTGGAAAAAGGGGATTCGTTTTACGTTCCTCCCAATACCCTTCACGGTGCAGTATGTCTAGAGGAAGGAGAACTTATCGACGCATTTAGTCCCGTGAGGGATGATTTTATCGATTAAAAATAACCAACGCTATCCTTTATCCAAAAGATTACTCAGCGTTACAGCAATGTTTTCCCTACTCCATTTTTGAATGTCTGGCATTGTATTTCTGTCTTTTCCTTTTTGTTGAATGGCCTCTTGGATAAAGCTTTTTTGGGCATGATTATCTTTGGCATCAATCATCTGAGCAAAAGAGGCTAGGTTCAATAGTTTTCCTGCTTCGGACTGGGGATTACCGATAGAAAGGACAGGAACTTCTGATGCAAGATACTCCAGTAATTTCCCTGAAATCATGTCTTGGTCAGCTCCTCTAAAAATAAAGTTGAGTAATAAATCTCCGCTTTTCATCAAAGCGATGGCTTCTTTGTGAGTGAGGTATCCTTTGTAATCCAGCTCCATTTTGGGTGCCGTTTTTCGGATATTTTCCAATATGTGATCACTGATGTTTCCGGCCAAAGAAAGGCGAATAGTTCGATGTTCTGCTATATCATTGAGTGCTTTCATCACAGGAATATAGTCTTGATTATCGGTCAACAATCCAGTATAAACGACGTGAAAAATATTTAACTTGGTTTTGGGAATGGAAGACATCAATGCTTCATCGTAACCATTGGGCAGTACATAAAATTTTTGATCGGGGGCATTGATTTTAAATTTTTGAACCAAACTTCCCCCTACCGTGGTCAAAATACCATCGGCGTTTTGAAGGACTTTTTGTTCCCATCGGATATCTTTCTTTTTGGCCCAAGAGGTACGGTAAAAATCTTTGTTGTAAAAGATATCGGACCAAGGGTCTCGAAAATCAGCCCACCATTGGAGGCCAAATAGGGCTTTGAGTCGAAGTCCGACCAAATGGGTAGAATGGGGAGGGCCGGTGGTGATTATTTTTTGGATACCTTCTTTTCGTATGTACTTTTTTGCTTCAGTCAGGGCATAAGGGATCCATCCTTTTCTTGCGTCGGGGATAAAAAAGTTTCCCCTAATAAAAGCCGCTGTTTTAGAAAACCATCCTTCTCTATTGACTTGTCCTTGAGGGATACTTTTTTTAGAGGAAACGCCAAGTAGTTGAGCATATATTTTTAGGGGTTCTTTGGTATCGGTTCTTACGACCTTTATGTCTTTGGTTTCTTGCATAAGACCAAAATCCAAAACAGGGTAAGAGGCTTGTTTTTCATCGACGGTGATCACAATAGGCTCCCAACCCAAAGATTTAAGGTGTTTGGCAAAATACATCCATCGCTGAACTCCTGACCCGCCCGAAGGTGGCCAGTAATAAGTCAAAATCAATACCTTTTTGGAATTTTTCAAAAATCAGCGATTATCCCAAAAGTAACTATTTCTTTTTTTTATAGAGGGGGACGGAAGAACAAGCTTCTCCGTAAAAAAGACTTTTAACCACGGGTTGTAATTTGGCAATCAGTTGAACGTAGGCATCCTGAGGGACAGTTTTTTCACTACAGCCTTTGATAATGACGGGTTGATCTAAGTATTGAGATAAATCCAAGAGTTGAATTTCTTCAGCAAATAGCTGTACTTCCAAATCATTTAAAGTCCCCAAGACTACCTTTCGGGCGTAGGGTTGGAGATGGGTGGTGACCAATAGGGAAGCCCAGGCCGGAATAATGGCTTCTGTGGAACAATGCAGGGCGATGAAGTGATCTTGATAAACACTCCAATCATGATCCTTGAGTTGAGCTCTGAATTCCTTTTCTTTGAGTAGGAGTCCTTGGTGCAACCACTGGGATAAGTCAATGGATAGTCGTGTTCCGATTTGATATAGTTTTTCAAGATCGAAAGTAATTAAGGCACTTGCAGCCACGCGATTGACGATGGTATCGGCCATTTTAGAGGAATCCTAATTCTAATTTTGCTTCTTCGCTCATTAGGTCTTGAGACCAAGGAGGATCAAATGTAATCTCTACCTCAGCATCTTTGACTTCATCCAAAGACTTGACTTTTTCTTCTACCTCTCGCGGAAGGGTTTCGGCCACAGGACAGTTGGGGGTGGTGAGGGTCATCAGTATTTTGACATCGGCATCTTCGTTGACAAAAACGTCATAGATCAAACCCAGTTCATAGATATCTACTGGTATTTCGGGGTCAAAAATAGTCTTGAGTACTTTTACGATTTTGTCGCCCAATTCGGCCGTTTCGGTGATTTCTTCTGACATGATTAGTTCAATTGGGTTTTAAAAGCGATGGCATACATTTTCAGTTGTTTGATCATGGAGACCAAACCATTGGCTCGGGTGGGAGACAAATGTTCCTTTAGGCCAATTTTATCAATAAATTCGGTTTCTGCTTCTAGTATGGCATCGGGATGTTGGTGAGAAAATACCCGTATCAAAATGGCGATGATGCCTTTGGTGATAATGGCATCACTGTCGGCGGTAAAAACCAACTTATCTTTTTCCAGATCGGCATGTACCCATACCTTGCTTTGGCATCCTTTGATGATGTAGTCATCAGTTTTGTACTGAGCATCGATCAAGGGTAGGGATTTTCCCAACTCGATCATGTACTCATAGCGTTGCATCCAGTCGTCAAACATGGAAAACTCCTCTACAATTTCTTCTTGTACCTCCTGTATGGTTTCCATACTCAAAATTAGTGATTTATTGTAACATTTGTATGGCCTTCTTAAGGGCTTCTACCATGCTGTCGATCTCCTCAAAGGTATTGTAGAAGGAGAAAGAGGCCCGAACCGTTCCGGGGATTTGATAATAGTCCATAATGGGCTGGGCGCAGTGGTGTCCTGTTCTTACGGCAATTCCGAGTTTGTCCAAAATACTGCCGATATCATAGGGGTGTATACCCTTCACATTGAAGGAAATCACAGCTGTTTTTTGAGGAGCTGTACCATAGATTTTCAGGCCAGGTATTTTTTCTAAAGCGGCGGTGCCATACTGCAAGAGCTCCTCCTCATAGGCAGCGATTTGATTCATACCGATATTATTGATATAATCCAGGGCTGCTCCAAAAGCAATTCCTCCAGAGATATTGGGGGTACCCGCCTCAAACTTATGGGGAAGACCAGCATAGGTGGTTTTTTCAAAAGTGACTTCGGCTATCATTTCACCTCCCCCTTGGTAGGGGGGCAAACGCTTAAGAGCGGATTCTTTTCCATAGAGTATTCCTATTCCAGTTGGGCCGCAAAGCTTGTGGGCAGAAGTGACATAGTAGTCCACATCCAATGCCTGAACATCGGCTTGGATATGGGGCGAAGCTTGGGCTCCATCAATCAAAACTTCCGCACCAATCGCATGGGCTTTTTCAATGATTGATTCGATGGGATTTACGGTTCCCAGCGCATTGGAAACATGATTGACAAATACCAATCGGGTTTTGTCAGACAGCAGTTTGTCGTATTCCTCCATGAGCAATACTCCATCCTCGTTCATAGGAATCACTTTGAGAAGCGCTCCTGTTTTTTCACAGAGCATTTGCCAAGGAACGATATTGGAATGGTGCTCCAAAGCAGAAACAATAAGTTCGTCTCCTTTTTTCAACAAATGGGCATATCCATTGCTTACTATATTTATGGAGTGTGTCGTCCCAGAAGTAAAAATAATCTCGTGGGGATGAGCAGCATTGAAGTGCTTTTGAATTTTTTGTCTGGCAGCCTCGTAAGCATCGGTAGCTTCTTGACTGAGAGCATGAACACCACGGTGAATGTTAGCGTTGTAGTTTTTATAATAATCTACAATAACATCAATGACCTGAATCGGGGTTTGTGATGTGGCGGCATTGTCGAAATAAACCAAAGGTTTACCATTTACTTCCCGGGCTAATATGGGAAAATCTTTACGGATTTTTTGAACGTCCATGGGCTATAAATCAAATCCAAGATTGACCCCTAATTTTTTGGCAATCAATTTGTTGATGCGTTTTTTCAAAATGGGCAACTCTACGCTTTCCAATACATTGTTTGCAAAGGCATAGGTCATCAAAGCCTTGGCTTCTTTTTTGGGAATTCCTCTTGAACGCAAATAAAACAAAGCATCTTCATCCAATTGGCCTACCGTACAACCGTGAGAACATTTAACATCATCGGCAAAAATTTCCAATTGGGGTTTGGTATTGACGGTGGCTTTATCGTCGAGAAGTATGTTGTTGTTTTGTTGGAAAGCATTGGTTTTTTGTGCGATCTGATCTACAAGGATTTTACCGTTGAACACGCCTTTGGATCCTTCGGAGAATACCCCCTTATAATCTTGGTGGCTCTCGCAATTGGGCGAAGCATGATCGACCAAAGTATAGTGATCAACATGCTGTTGATCTTCCAATAAGGTCACTCCTTTGAGTGTGGAATTACAATGTTCCCCTTTGAGGTAAAAATTTAAATTGTTTCGGATCAATTTTCCCCCCAATGAGAAGGTATGCACCCTTACATTGCTATTTTTCTCTTGAGAGATATAGGTATTGTCAATGAGAGAGGCTGTACTGAGATCATTTTGGATTTTGTAATAATCTACAAATGCATCTTGATGGGCATAAATTTCAGTAACGGAATTGGTGACCACAACGTGTTCTTTTAGACTTTGGTGTCGCTCTAGGATTTGAACTTGAGCATTTTGGTCGATCACAATTAGATTTCTGGGTTGTAGCCATAGGGCTTTTTCTTTTCCAGTAGAGAAGTGAATGATTTCAATGGGCTTTTCGGCCACGACACTCTTGGGGATGTAAACATAGGCTCCCTCTTGGGTGTAGGAGGTGTTTAGGGCAGTAAGGCTGTCCTGTTTGTCTGTAATTTTATTGAAATAGGTGTCGATGAGTTTTCTGTACTTGGCCTTGGACAAGGCGGCAGACATCAGACATACGTCCAAACCGTCGTGGGTGGTATCCGATAAAAAAGGGCTGTACACGCCATCGATAAACACCACTTTGTAGGTGTCTATTTCGTATAGGAAATATTTCTTTACTTTTTTGAGTTGTATGGTGGTTTCCTTTTTGGGAAAAAGGGCATAATCCTGTCGCACCACAGCGTTTAGGGAGGTGTATTTCCAAGCTTCGTCTTTTCGGGAAGGGAAGCCTTTTTCCTCGAAGGTTTTGAGCGATTCCAATCGGGTTTGATGGACGGGATCGGAGAAATCGATCCTTTCTTCAAAAGCCAAATGGGAAGCCAATAATTTTTCCTTAAACTCCATAAAATTTATGCCATTTCTTTAATCCAGTCGTAGCCTTTTTCTTCCAACTCTATGGCCAAATCTTTGTTTCCAGATTTGACGATTTTTCCATCGAAGAGAACATGTACAAAATCGGGGACTATATATTCCAACAAACGCTGGTAGTGAGTGATAACAATGATGGCATTGTCTTTTGATCGCAGTTTATTGACGCCATTGGCCACAATTTTCAATGCATCAATGTCCAAGCCGGAATCGGTTTCGTCAAGAATGGAAAGTTTGGGTTCCAACATGGCCAATTGAAAAATCTCGTTTCGTTTTTTTTCTCCACCAGAAAAACCTTGGTTCAGAGAACGAGATAGGAAACGAGAATCGATTCCCAAAAGGGATGATTTTTCTCTGATCTTCTTCAACATTTCATTGGCAGCCATGTCCTCCAGTCCTTTTGCTTTACGGGAGGCATTGATGGCGGTTTTGATAAAGTTGGTGACGCTTACCCCAGGAATTTCGACAGGGTATTGAAAAGAGAGGAAAATGCCCTTGTGGGCGCGTTCCTCGGGAGCCAATTCGGATAAGTCTTCTCCTTCCAAAAGCATGGTGCCTTCATTGACTTCATAGTCTTGATGACCAGCAATAACAGATGAAAGGGTACTTTTTCCAGAACCATTGGGTCCCATGATGGCGTGAACTTCACCGGCTTTGACATCCAAATCAATACCGTTGAGAATTTGTTTTCCTTCTACTTGAGCGTGAAGATTTTCTATGGTCAGCATAAGTGTTTTTTTATCCTACAGATCCCTCTAAGGAGATTTCTAATAATTTTTGCGCTTCAACGGCAAACTCCATGGGCAGCTTGTTCAATACTTCTTTACTGAAACCATTGACCACCAGTGCAATGGCCTTTTCGGGGTCTATCCCTCTTTGATTACAATAAAATATTTGATCTTCCCCAATCTTACTAGTGGTGGCTTCGTGTTCTATTTGTGCGGTTTTGTTTTTAACCTCAATATAAGGAAAGGTATGTGCGCCACATTGGTTCCCCATCAAAAGGGAATCGCATTGAGAGAAATTTCTGGCATTGGTGGCCCTAGGGTGTACCTGAACCAATCCCCGATAGCTATTTTGGGATTTTCCGGCAGAAATTCCCTTGGAGATGATGGTGCTTTTTGTGTTTTTACCCAAATGAATCATCTTGGTACCCGTATCGGCTTGTTGATAATTATTGGTCAAGGCTATGGAGTAAAACTCACCTATGGAGTTGTCGCCTTTAAGGATACAAGAAGGGTATTTCCAAGTTACGGCAGAACCTGTTTCCACCTGAGTCCATGATATTTTGGAATTTTTGTGGCAGATACCTCTTTTGGTAACAAAGTTGTATACACCACCTTTCCCATTTTTGTCTCCTGGAAACCAGTTCTGAACGGTGGAATATTTAATTTCAGCATTGTCTAAGGCCACGAGTTCGACAACTGCAGCGTGTAGCTGATTTTCGTCTCGGGAAGGGGCCGTACAACCCTCTAAATAACTGACATAACTGGATTCGTCGGCTACGACTAGTGTTCGTTCAAACTGACCTGTTCCCGCTTGATTGATCCTGAAATAGGTAGACAGTTCCATGGGGCAACGCACCCCCTTTGGAATATAACAAAAAGATCCATCGGAGAAAACAGCAGAGTTCAATGCAGCAAAATAATTATCTTGTGTAGGAACGACAGTACCAATGTATTTTTGGACCAAATCTGGGTGTTCGTGTATGGCTTCGGAAATGGAGCAGAAAATAATTCCCTTTTCAGCAAGCGTCTCCTTGAAGGTGGTCGCAACAGAAACTGAATCCATTACAATATCCACAGCTACCCCTGCCAGTTTCTTTTGTTCGTCTAACGAAATCCCTAATTTTTCAAAGGTCTTGAGCAACTCTGGATCTATCTCATCCAGGCTTTTATATTGGTCTTTTTTCTTGGGAGCAGAATAATAAGATATGGCTTGATAATCGGGTTTTTTGTATTGAACATTGGCCCACTTGGGTTCCTCCATATTCTTCCATGCCTCAAACGCTTTTAAACGCCATTGGGTCATCCATTCGGGTTCCATCTTTTTTTGTGAGATGCGGCGGACAACTTCCTCATTCAAGCCAACGGGAAAAGTCTCAGAATCGATATCGGTGTAAAAGCCGTATTCGTATTCTTTGGTCTCCAGTTCCTTTTTTAATTCTTCTTCAGTATATGCCATATCGTTTTATCTTAAAGGGAGAAACTTTCCCCACAACCACATGTCCGCTCTGCGTTGGGATTGTTAAAAACAAACCCTTTGCCGTTCAAACCTCCCGAGTATTCAAGTGTGGTTCCCAAAAGGTAGAGTAAGCTTTTTTTATCAACTAAAATTTTGACTTGATTGTCTTCAAACAAACGGTCTTGTTCTGATTTTACCTTGTCAAAACTCAAATCGTAGGAGAGACCCGAACAGCCTCCGCTTTTCACTCCCACACGGACAAAGTCATCAGTGGGGTGAAATCCCTCTTCTCGCATCAATTGTGACACTTGTTTTTGTGCACTGGGCGATACTTTGATCATTTAAAACAATTATTATTTAAAATCACTACAAATATAGCGCATTTCCTTTTAAGAGTGGGCTTTTACTATCAATTCTGATTATGGCTCAATTGATATTTACTAATTCCAACGAGCCATTAAAATATCCCCATTCCCTTTATTTTTTTCAAAAGGTGAATTTTTACTAAAAGATTGTCCCACAAGGAATACGCTACCGTCAGTCTGTATCAAAATATCGTGTGCAAAATCTTGACCTTCTCCTCCTAAGGTCATGGTCTTTTTAGCGGTTCCGTTGGAGGGGAAATACATCAAAAAGATGTCGTTTTCTCCGTTATTGTTCTCAAAGTCCCCGTCGGAACTTCGGGAGTAGCCCGTTAAGAAAATTGATCCCCATTGCCATTCACTCATGGCGGTACCCCTATCAAATTCACTCCCTCCAAAATTATAACTCCCAACCAGCCTTCCAGTTGGATCAAGTGTAATTTGCCAAGCATCTGATTCCCCCTTGGAATGGGTTATATCTTGATCCGAACTGTGAGTGTTACCAATAATTCTAAAATGACCGTAAGAATCTTGGATTACTTTTGAGGCCTCGTCCACCAAACTTCCACCGTAGGAATTTTCCCAAAGCATCTCGCCCGATGCTGAAACCATAACGACCCATACATCGTAATTGCCTTTAGGGTTTTTTACATCCACATCGTCGCTTTCTGAGGTACCCACCACTAAAAAGTTTCCATCTCGGGTTTGAATGGCATCGTAGGATCGGTCATTGTTGGTGCCTCCAAAATACCTTCGCCATTGTATGTTTCCATTGGCATCCAATTTGTGACACCAAAACTCCCCTACTCCATGACGACTGGCACTTGATGATTTTTTATCGTTGCCCATACCGTTGGAAGCGGTAACATCCAAAAAACCATTGAAAAAATAGCCTCCATCCTGGGTAGCAATAAGATTGTAGGAGTGATCATGACCTGAATAACCAAATGATTTCTTCCAAACGACGGCTCCATCTGCATCAATTTTGATGATCCAATTGTCGTGATATCCTTGGGTGGGGGGCACATCTCCATCCTGACTGTTACTGTAGCCCAATAAAACAAATCCTCCTTCGGGAGTTTCTACCACAGAAAAGCCAAAATCGTCACCGCTGCCTCCATAGGTTTTTTTCCATAAGATTTCCCCGTCAAGACTAAACTTGATCAAAAACAAATCCCAGTCGTTTGCGGTTCTTTCGCTAAAATCCCCATCGGTACTTTTGGTGCTTCCTACCACTGCAAGTCCACCTTTTCGCAACTGGATAATTTCTCTTGCCACATCCTCATTACTCCCGCCCACTAGCGTAACTTGGGTCAGCGAGCCACTGAATTGAGCCTCGGGCGTGTTTATAGAGATAGAATCAGGCATACAGGCCGAAAGAAGAGATATTAAAACGAGGAAAAGGAGTTTTATGTACAATTCTATTCAGATTTTTTGATGAGGAATAATCCCCTGTTAATATCGCTTATGGCAATCACTCCACTTTCGAAGAAGGGATAGACATTCCAAGCACCATTAAAGACAGTGGAGTTGTGCTCTGGAAAAGTGTCGAAAAAACCAATTTCTCTCATATTTTTATCGGCCAAACCACCGATGTCGATCACCCTGATCCCAGCAGAATAATTGGCCAAATAAAATAGGTCTTCTACGACATATCCATTGTGGTCTATGGCAGCAGTAGGGCCATAATAAGTATGATGAAGTACAGGATTGTCCAAATCATTGAGGTCAAAAACCAATGTTCTGGTTTTTCCACCCAGTCTGAATTCATCCAATTCATCTCCCAGAATAAAAAACCTTTGGGTTTTGTCAAACCAACCTTGATGAACATACTGGGTGTTTTGATAACTCGTTTCTGCTATGGTCTTTGGGTTTTGTTTGTCGGTAACATCAATCACGACCAATTTGGACTCATTAGAACCTATAAAAATTTCCTTTCCCACATAATCTTGATCCGGACCTCTGTAGTTGACCACTTGGGCATCATGACTGTAGCCAGCATCTGCGTATCCTCCCACAAATTTGATGCTTTGGGGATTGTTTAGGTCAAGGAAATGGACCCCTCCCCTAAAATCATCTTTTTTATCAGTTCCCACTACATATCCATAGCCACTATCTGGGTTGACGACCATATTATGGGCTGTAGGAACAGTTTGAAGTACTCTATCTGGAGAAAAATTTTCTGGAGGGTTAGCTTCTCTCAATCGTGTGAGATCAAAAACTTGCACGCCGTGGCTATCGGCTTCGCTGACGATATAGGCATGATTATCGTAAACCTTGATGTCTCTCCAAGAACTGTTCTCAGTAGTAGTAGGTAGTTTGCCGATCAAAATAGGGTTTGTAGATTCATTGATATCGACAAAAGCGGTGCCATTGTCCAGTCCCATCAGAACGTATTCTTTACCAGTACTTGAGTCGGTCCAGCCCCAACAATCATTACCTTGTCCGCTTCCTAAGGTGGAAAGGTCTATATGCGCCAGTAGATCATAACCCTTGCAAGGATATTTCCCAGCAAAACCATCTACGCAAGGGGTCCCCATTTTTTGATTGTCCGTTCCATTGTCGTTTCCATTATTTAGAGATTCGAGAGGCTCTAATACTTCATCATCAAGGTTGTCTTCTTGGCAAGAGATTAAGGCTGATAAAAGAAACAATAAAATTAGTCTTAAATTCATGAGGCAAATTTAGCGTTGTTATTAGAAGATTTACCCCTAATTTAAACAAGTCTGATCGGTTTGAAATAAATCTTAGTAATTTTAACAAATGTTTGAAAACAAAAACACCACCCCTATTTCCGAAATAGGAGAATTTGGTCTGATTGACCATTTGACAAAAAACTTTTCCGTAATTCACCCCTCGACCCTAAAAGGTGTGGGCGATGATGCTGCGGTATTAAAGCACAACGAAGGACAAACCGTTGTCACTACCGATCTTTTGATTGAGGGTGTTCATTTCGACTTGTCTTATGTACCATTAAAGCATTTGGGTTATAAGTCTGTGATGGTTAACCTTTCGGATGTGTATGCGATGAATGCACATCCCACCCAGATCACCGTATCTGTAGCGGTGTCCAATCGTTTTCCTCTGGAAGCTTTGGAAGAGTTGTACTCAGGTATTGCCTTGGCTTGTAAAAACTATAAAGTTGATTTGGTCGGGGGAGATACTTCTAGCAGTACCACCGGACTGATCATTTCCATTACCGCTATGGGGCAAGCCAAAGAGAAGAAGATCACTTACCGATCGGGGGCAAAAGCTAACGATCTGTTGGTCGTAAGTGGTGATTTGGGCGGAGCCTATATGGGCTTGCAGGTGCTTGAACGAGAAAAGGAGGTTTTTAAAGTCAACCCGAACAATCAACCCGACTTAGCACTTTATTCCTATTGCGTAGAAAGGCAATTGAAACCCGAAGCAAGGAAGGATGTTATAGAACTTTTGGAGGAAGTAAAAATTGTCCCCAATGCTATGATAGACATTAGCGATGGACTTTCTTCCGAAATTTTTCACCTCTGCAAAGCTTCCCAAGTGGGATGTGATGTATATGAAGAGAAGCTTCCCGCTGATCCGCAAACCTTGAGTACCGCAGAGGAATTCAAAATTAACAGTAGTACTGCGCTGCTCAACGGCGGAGAAGATTATGAATTGTTAATGGCGATTAAAACGGAAGATTATGAAAAAATTAAAGGGCATCCCTTGTTAACCACTATCGGTCATTTTACGGATCAAAAACAGGTCTGTAATATGATTACGGGCTTGGGGCAATCGATCCCTTTGGAAGCGCAAGGTTGGAAAAATTTCAACAAAGACGAATCAGCCTAGGGCAACATCTAGGGTCATCATTACAATAAAGCCGCCAATAAACCCCAGTGTGGAGACATCTGTATATTTGTCGAGCTGGGTTTCGGGGATGACCTCCTCCACCACTACAAAAATCATGGCCCCTGCGGCAAAAGCCAATGCATAGGGCAAAATGGGAGTGAAAAAAGTTACTGCCACAGCTCCCAAAACTGCAGCTATGGGTTCGACAATGGCCGACAACTGACCGTACCAAAAGCTTTTGAATTTACTGACCCCTTGTCTCCTTAAAGGCATGGAAACGGCAATACCCTCGGGAAAGTTTTGAATACCAATTCCAATGGCCAAAGCAACTGCTCCACCAATAGAAGCCTCGGGTATTCCAGCGGCTACACCTCCAAAAAGCACGCCTACTGCCAAGCCCTCTGGGATATTGTGCATCGTAATGGCCAATACCAACAAGGTGGTTTTGTGCCAAGGGGTTTTGATTCCTTCAGAATCCTTAAAGTTGATATGAATGTGGGGTAGTATTTTGTCTAGACTGAAAATAAAAAGAGCCCCTAAGCCAAACCCAATGGCAGCGGGGATGACCTTGACGAACCCTTCACCAGGTGACATTTCGATACCAGGAGCTAAAAGACTCCAAAAACTGGCCGCTACCATGACTCCCCCGGTAAAACCCAACATACCGTCTAAAAATCCACGGTGCATGGTTTTGAATAAAAAAACAAATGAAGCACCAAAAGCCGTCAATAACCAAGTAAATACCGTTGCATAAAATGCGCCTTTTACTGGACTGATATTGGAAAAAAACTCAATGATAGTGTCCATAATAGCAGATTTGAATCGTCGACAAATATAGATAAAACTAACTAATGTTTCAGACTGTTAAAGGGATTGACTAATTTTGAATCACAATGCTTAAAAAACAATACGACTATATTATTTGTGGAGGTGGAGCGTCGGGTTTGCTATTGGCCTACAGGATTTGTAATGACCCTTATTTCAAAGACCGATCTCTATTGTTGATCGAAAAAGATTCCAAAGACAGCAACGACCGTACTTGGTGCTTTTGGGAGTCGGGAGAGGGAGATTTGGAAACAATGGTTCACAAAACTTGGAATCATGCCTATTTTAATGCCGATGATTTTGAAATGGACTTTTCCTTGCAGCCATTTCGTTATAAGATGATCCGAAGTCTCGATTTCTACCAATCGATGAACAATAAATTGGCAGAATTCGATCAACTCACCCGAATCAAAGCAAGTGTGAGCTCCATAGAGGATGGTTGGGTGACCACCGAAGTGCAATCCTTTCAGGGCAGTATGGTTTTTTCGAGTATTTACAATCCCAAAAGCTTATACCAACAAAAAAAATACCCCGTCTTGTTACAACACTTTGTGGGGCAAGTCGTCCAAACCCAGAAGCCATGTTTTGACCCAGACAAAATTGAGTTCATGAATTTTAACGTTCCCCAAAAAGGAAATACCCGATTTATGTATGTGTTGCCCCTAGGGCCAAATAAAGCATTGTTGGAATACACTCTTTTTTCTCAAAATGCTTTGCAAAGAAAAGAATATTCGGATGCTATAGCAGATTTTCTCAAGAATCTGCCCACAGGAGGTTATGAAATCTTGGAAGAGGAGGAGGGGAAAATCCCCATGACTTGTTATCGTTTTGACCTCAAGAACAGCTCAAAGCTTTTACATATTGGTACGGCAGGAGGTTGGACAAAACCCAGTACTGGATACACCTTTCAACGCATCAACGAGAAAACAAAAGAGGTGGTCGATTTCCTCAAAAAAGAACAGCCACTGTCTCATTTTGGTAGAAGAAATCGATTTTGGTTTTACGACTTATTGTTTATCGACGTTCTGGCCAAAGACAATGCTAACGGAGCCAAACTTTTCAAAAAGATGTTTGAAAAGAACTCGCCCGAGCTCATTTTTCGATTCTTGGACGAAAAAAGTTCTTTATGGCAAGAGTTTCAAATCATGCGCTCTTTTGATGTGGGACAATTTGTAAAAGCCCTTTTAAAAAGAATTTTTTAATAAGTACGATACATCAGCCAGTCTTTTAGCTCTCTAAAGCGACTTTTTTGATCCTCGCTAATATCGAGGCTTTGCAGTTCAATGTCTGCCAAATCGGAGTGGTGTTGAATCAAATCACGGGCAGCAGACTGGGCAGATGTTGCCTTAAACAAAGACTTGACCTGATCTATTTTTTCCGCATCATCAATGAAGTGGTTCCCCCCCAAAAGAGATTGTAAAGCTTGTTTTTGGTCTTCATCCCCTGCCTTGATCGCCAAATGATAAAGAATTGTTTTTTTGTTCTCGAGTATATCGCCCCCTATCTTTTTTCCAAAAGTTTCCTGATTCCCGAAGGTATCGAGATAATCGTCTTGCAATTGGAAGGCCAAACCCAATTGGATGCCAAAGTCATAAATGGCCTTTCGATCCTGCTCACTCGCGCCACCGATGATGGCACCCATTTGTAGTGCACAACCAACCAAAACAGCGGTTTTCAGTCGGATCATTTCGATGTATTCTACCTCAGAGGTGTTGGCTTGGGTTTCAAAATCCATATCATATTGCTGCCCCTCGCAAACCTCAATGGCTGTTTTGCTCAACAACTGTGTCAATTTTTGAAAGACATCGGTCGGATAAGTTTCCAAACATTGATAGGCTTTGATCAACATGGCATCTCCAGACAGTATCGCAGTATTGACGTCCCATTTTTCGTGAACTGTGGCACTGCCTCTTCGCAAACTGGCTTTGTCCATTATATCATCATGCATGAGGGTAAAATTGTGGAATACTTCCACTGCCATGGCGGCACCCATTGCCTCTTTCATAGAAACCTCAAATGCCTCTCCAGACATTAGGGTCAAGAAAGGACGGATTCTCTTTCCTCCCAAATCCATCAAATATCCAATGGGCTGGTATAGGTTTTGAGGGGATTGGCCTTGATTGAAATCTTCTATTGATGATTCAAATGCTTGTTGATAGGCCATAAAAAGATTCATAATGATTTGAATTTTGTTAAAATTACACCGCCTAAAGTTAAAGAAGTGTACAAAAACTTTGGAAACTTTTTTTGTTTTTAAAGTTTTCTTTGATAAGTTTGCCAAAAAAATAAAATGGATAAAGAAATCGTTGCGGCGGCTTCTTCATTGTTTCTTCAATACGGCTATAAAGCCGTAACTATGGATGATATAGCAGGGCATATGCGAATCTCCAAAAAGACAATCTATCTTTATTTTGACGATAAGACCTCATTGGTAAGGTCGGCTGTTTTGGAAGTGTTCGATCAAGTAAAAGACAAGATCATAGCAGTTCAAATTTCGATGGATAATCCCATCGAAGCCCTTTATGAAATAAAAAAAATAGCGGTGCAGATTTTGGGTAATAAAGATAAATCTCCTCAATACCAATTACAAAAGTACTATCCCTCCATCTACACAGAAATTAGGAGTAAAGAACTTTCGGCTTTGGGAGACTGCTTTGAGATGAGTTTAAAAAAGGGAATGGATTCTGGTTTATTCAGGAGTGATCTCAATACAAATTTTATTACTCGAATCTATTTTAATGGTTTTAGAGGGTTGCGAGACATTGAATTGTTTCCCCCCGAGGACTACGAAATTGATGATATTATAGGATCATATATTGATTATCACCTGAGGGCCATCGTCACTCCTAAAGGATTAAAGTTTTTAGAACAGTTCAAACAAAACAATACCACCCCATGAAAATTAAATTATTTATAGGCCTAAGCCTTTTCAGCATCTTGATTCAGGGACAAGAATTACCAGATTCACTAACGTTGAATGAGGCCATTGCCTATGGTTTGACCAACAACAGATCGATCATCAACGCTGATCGAGACATTCAAAAAGCCAAAAAAGACCGATGGAAAACCATTGCTTCGGGTCTTCCACAAATCAGTTCTGAGGTGAATTACCAGAACTTCTTGGAAATGCCTGTTTCGCTTGTTCCAGCAGAGTTTTTCGGCGGAAATCCAGGTGAATTTTCTGAACTTACCTTCGGAACAGAGCAAAATATGATCGGTTCATTGAAAGTAGAACAACTCGTTTTTGACGGATCGTATTTGGTGGGTTTAGAGGCTTCAAGGGTTTACCTCTCCATTTCGGAAAACCTTTTTGAAAAAACACACTTAGAGATCAAAAAACTCATAACAAACCTATACTCGAACGCCTTATTGGCAAAATACAATATTGTCTTTTTGGAAAAAAATAAAGCTTCTTTGGAAGAAAATTTCGTAGAAATCCATCAGCTTTTTAAAAATGGTTTTGAAGAAGAGGAAAGTGTAGAGCAGATTCAATTATCGTTGGCTCAAACCAACAGCCGACTCAAATACGCTAAGAACTTGCTGCATATTCAAGAAGATATGTTGAAGTTTGTTATTGGTTACCCCATCGACAGCCCCTTAAAATTGGCCGATGAATTGGATGACATATTCAATGAAGACCTCTACTTTATCTCCTTACCCAATACCGATGACATTCAAAACAATATCGATATCAGAATCGCAGATAACAATGTAAAAGCGGAAGCCTTGTTGTTGAAATTGGAAAAATCTAAAGCATTGCCCAAAGTCAATGCTTTTATCAACCGGACTTATACGGGAAACAGTAATGATTTCACTTTTGGGGATAGCGATCAAAAATGGTATGGTTCTTCACTGCTGGGTTTGAATGTTAAAATTCCGATTTTCAGTTCTTTGGGCAGAAATGCCAGTACCCAAAAAGCCAAAATCAGTCTGGATCAGGCCAAAACACAACTCGAGGAAACTCAATACAAAATAAGAATTGAAGTGGATGCTGCCCTAAGTGATTACCAACTTTCCATAGACAATTATTATACCGAAAAAGAAAATCTGAGGTTGGCCGAAAGCATAGAACGAAAAAATCAAACCAAATTCTATGAAGGTATGGTTCAAAGTTTTGAACTCCGAATGGCTCAAGTGCAACTCTACACCGCTCAGAGTAATTTTGTTGCCGCCATTCAGCAGGTGATTACCAATAAATTAGCTTTGGAAACCCTACTCAATCAATCTAACACCAAATAAACCATGAAAAAAATCATCTACTCCCTTTGTTTGACTTCTGTTTTTCTTGCTTGCTCAGGAGATCAACCCGTATCGACAGAAGATCTGATCTCTGCCAAAGACCTCAAGGGTCTAAAAGCACAAAAAGAAAAAAAAATAAAATCCTTCAATGCCTTAAAGTTAGAATTGAACCAAATCAATACCGCCATCTCAGATTTGGATCCTTCCGAAAAATTGGCATTGATTTCCATATTTGAGGTAAAACCGGAAAATTTTGAACATTACATAGACATACAAGCCAACTTCAAAACCCGACAAAATGTGCTGCTTTATCCTGAATACAGTGGCGTTCTTAAAAGGGTCTATGTCAAAGAAGGCCAAAGCGTCAAAAAAGGAAAACTCCTCGCTCAGATAGATGATGCGGGGCTGAAAAACCAGTTGGAACAATTGCAGATTCAGACCAAGCTTACAAAAACAACTTATGAGCGAACCCAGAGGTTATGGGATCAGAATATTGGTTCCGAGATGCAGTTACTCCAGGCCAAAGCAAACTATGAGGCTCAACAGAAAACCATTGAACAACTAAAAAAACAATTGCAACGCACACAGATTTTGGCTCCCTTCGCTGGCACCATAGATGAAATTGTGGCCAACACAGGGTCTAATTTGATGCCCGGTCAGACCCCAGTGATGAGAATCGTGAATCTAAAAAACATGTATGCTGAAGCCAATGTCCCCGAGCGCTATCTAAGTCAAATTAAAAAAGGAACTTCGGCAAAGGTAAGCATACCCATGTTGGAAAAAGAATACCCCACCACCATCCGTCAGACGGGTAACTTTATCAATCCCAATAACCGTAGTTTTAGGGTAGAAGCTCCCCTAACCAACCCCGATGAAATGATCAAACCCAATTTGAGTTGTAAGTTGAAAATTAACGATTACAGCAACCCTCAGGCACTTATGATTCCCCTGAGAATCATCAAAGAAAACGCCCTTGGCAAAAAATATATTTTCAAATTAATCCCCGATGGCAAAGATCAGGTGTATCGCGCCCAAGAGATTTTTATCCAATTGGGTAAAAAGAGTTCGGACAAGGTAGAGGTATTGTCAGGAATTTCAACCGGTGATCTATTGGTTGACGAAGGGGCAACGATCGTTGAAAACAATCAACGGGTCAAAAACATTCAATAATTGGATCGAAAAAAATGAAAAAATTAATCAAAGAATTTCCTTTATCCAGTTGGGCCATAGATCATAAAACCGTGATCTATGTCATTATGGCGATCTTTTTCTTTTTGGGGATACGATCCTATAATGTGATGCCACGCGAAAGTTTTCCAGAGATCAACGACACACGAATGTTTGTCTCTGCGGTATTCCCCGGAAATACAGCCGAAGACATCGAACGATTGATTGTTGACCCACTGGAGGATGCACTCAAAGGGGTGTCTAACTTGGTGGATATCACCTCCACTTCAGAGGAGGATTTTGCCGTCATTCAATTGGAGTTTGACGAAAATATACCCTTGGATTTGGCCAAACAAAAAACAAAAGACCTGGTTGACGGAGTGGTATCGGGTGCGGATTGGCCCACTTTCAACAATGCCAAAGTCGAACCCTCTGTGTTTGAAATGGATTTTTCTGAATTGATGCCCATTTTAAGCATCAGTATGGTGGGCGATTATCCCATCGAACAGATGAAAGATTTTGCAGGTTATCTCGAAGAAAAAATTGAACAGATCCCCGAGGTCAAATCAGCCGATGTAAGGGGCATACAAGCTTTTGAGGTAGAGATTGCGGTAGATATTTACAAAATGACCGCTGCCAAAATCAGTTTTAACGACATCCTCAATTCCATTGGTGGAGAAAATACCACCATTTCTGCGGGTAATATCATTGCTGGTGGGCAAAGAAGAAGTTTGAGAATCATTGGGGAAATTTCCGATCCCGAAGAACTTAAAAATTTTGTCATCAAAAGTGAAAAAGTAGCCACCTATTTGGGAGATATCGCCACGATAAGTTTCAAAGAGAAAGACATTTCCTCCTATGCTCGGTCATTTGGTGAAAAGGTAGTTTTGTTGGATGTCAAAAAAAGAGGAGGGAAAAACCTCATCCAGGCTTCCCAAAAAATACAAGCCTTGATTGACAACATTGGAGAAAATGTTTTTCCCAAAAGCATTAAACTGACCATTTCCAACGATCAATCTGCTGTAACCCTAAACCAAGTCAGTGATTTGGTCAACAATATCATTTTTGGAGTATTGCTGGTGGTAACCGTACTGATGTTCTTTTTGGGTTTTAGAAATTCACTTTTTGTAGGTTTTGCCATCCCCATGTCCATGTTTATGTCCTTTATGATCCTTTCCTTATTGGGTTATACAATGAATACAATGGTGCTTTTCGGCCTGGTAATGGGACTGGGAATGTTGGTCGACAATGGAATTGTAGTGGTGGAAAACGTCTATCGTTTGATGGAAAAAGAAGGTATGAGCCGCATTCAAGCGGCCAAGGTTGGTATTGGAGAAATAGCCTACCCCATTATCGTTTCAACAGCCACGACCATTGCAGCCTTTGTTCCCTTGGGTGCTTGGCCAGGATTGATGGGTGAATTTATGATTTATTTTCCCATAACTCTCTCTGTCGTTTTGGGCTCTTCTCTGATTGTGGCCTTGTTTTTTAACTCCATGTTGGTTTCTCGTTTTATGGAAATTAGCGAAAGAGAAATTTCTTTAAAAGGACTGTTGAGATTGACCCTAATTTTGGGCGGTCTAGGTTTGATTTTGGTATTCAATCAAGGGGTTTTAAGGGGATTGGGCACCTTAATGATTGCCATCACTCTACTTTTTTGGGCCTACAAATATTTCCTCAAAAGATTGGCTTCTGTTTTTCAAAACGAATTTTTACCGAGGATGGAAAAAGGCTACCGCTCGTTTTTGTCCATGGCCCTCAAAGGGTATCGCCCTTTTGCCTTTTTGATCGGTACATTCGTACTGTTGATTTCTTCATTTCTATTGATGGGTATTTTCCCCCCCAAGGTGGAGTTTTTTCCAGAAAACCAACCCCTTCAAATTCTTACCTATATAGAATATCCTGAAGGAACAGATATTAACAAAACCAACGCTATTACTCAAAAAATTGAAGCGGATATTTTTTCCATCATCAATCAAGATAAATACCGCAATGGGGATTACAACTATTTGGTCGAAGATGCTGTTGCACAAGTTGGAGCTGGGGCCGGAAATCCCGAAATAGATGGTGGGGTAACCAACGAAATGCCTCACAAAGCCAAAATATCCCTTACTATGCGGGAATTTAAATTCCGAAATGGACTGTCTAGTGAAAGCCTGCGCAGTGAAATTCAACAATTCCTCAACGGAAGATATCCTGGGGTGTCTGTTTCTGTGGAGAAAGATGCCAATGGTCCACCAGTAGGTTATCCTATAAACATAGAGATATCGGGAAGGGATTATGAAAAACTTATTCTTACTGCCCAAGAAATGAAAGACTTCCTCAATGCAGAAAATATAACTGGGGTAGAGGAACTCAAAATCGATGTCAACAAAAACAAACCTGGGACGCAGCTGATTATCGATCGAAAAAAAGCAGGGGAATTGGGAGTTTCTGCGGGCATGATCGGCTCCCAATTGAGAAATTCTATTTTTGGTGCCAAAGCAGGGGTTTATAAAAAAGACGGTGAAGATTATGAAATCAATGTTCGTTTTCAAGAAAAATACCGATATGACCAAAATGCCTTGTTTAACCAATTCGTAACCTTTAGGGATCAATCCTCGGGAAAAATCAAAGAGATTCCCATTGCAGCCTTGGTGAAAACCCAAAACTCTTCCTCCTACAGCGCTATAAAACACCGCAAATCCATTCGACTGGTCACTTTGTATTCCGACGTATTGGCGGGCTATAACGCCAACGAAGTGGTGGCCAATGTAAAAGCCGCTTTGATGAATTACCCCCTCGATTTGGGAGTAGAATTCAAATTCACTGGAGAAATCGAAGAACAGGATAAAAATATGACCTTTTTGTCCAACGCACTTCTCGCAGCACTGGCATTGATCATGTTGTTGCTGGTGTTCCAATTCAACTCAATTTCCAAACCCATCATCATATTGATTTCCATTTTCTTAAGTTTTACTGGAGTATTTTTGGGGATCACCTTGTTCCAAATGCCCTTTGTGATTTTGATGACCATGATGGGGATCATTTCCCTATCGGGGATTGTAGTAAACAACGGTGTTGTGCTTTTGGATTACACCCAACTGTTGATCGACCGAAAAAGGGTGGCCATGGAACTTCCCGAGGAAAGTATGTTGCCCAATGAAGTGGCAATTGAAGCCATCATCGAAGGAGGGTCTGCAAGATTGCGGCCAGTAATTCTAACAGCCATTACCACTATATTGGGATTGATTCCTTTGGCCATTGGTCTGAACATTGACTTTTTCTCCTTGTTTTCCGAATGGAACCCCAAAGTCTTTATAGGAGGCGACAATGTCATTTTTTGGGGCCCATTGGCCAAAACGGTAATCTTCGGATTATCATTTGCGACTTTCCTTACCCTTATCATTGTTCCTGCAACCTTTTTGATCACTTACCAGATCAAACTCAAATGGCGAAAACTATTTAAAAAATAATTTTTGGTCTGAAGAAAAGCTTCTTACTACCTTTGTAACTAATTCAAACAAAATGTTGAGATCCCACCATTGCGGCGCACTGAATGAAAAGCATTCCAATGAGGACGTTACCCTAGCCGGATGGGTACAAAAAGTAAGAAATAAAGGCTTTATTGTTTGGGTGGATATACGGGATCGCTATGGCATCACTCAGTTGATTTTTGACGAGGAACGCAGTCCAGAAGCGGTTTTTAAAAAATCATTGGAATTGGGGCGTGAAGATGTAATCCAAATCAAAGGAAAAGTAATTGAGCGGGAATCCAAAAATCCCAAGATGAGTACTGGAGCTATCGAAATACTGGTGGGGGAATTAACGGTTTTAAACGCTGCCAAAACACCGCCTTTTACGATTGAAAATGAAACAGATGGTGGAGACGAATTGCGGATGCAATACCGCTATTTGGATTTGAGGCGTGCCCCTGTAAGGGAAAACCTCATCTTTAGACACAAAGTGACGATGGCAGTTCGGAATTTTTTATCCCAAGCGGCCTTTATAGATGTGGAAACCCCCTATTTGATCAAATCTACCCCAGAGGGGGCGCGGGATTTCGTGGTGCCTTCCAGAATGAACAGCGGACAATTTTATGCCCTTCCACAATCCCCACAAACCTTTAAGCAGCTTTTAATGGTTGCTGGATTTGATAAATATTTCCAAATCGTAAAGTGCTTTAGAGATGAAGATTTACGTGCTGACCGCCAACCAGAATTTACACAGATCGATTGCGAAATGACATTTGTTGAACAAGAGGATGTGTTGATACAATTTGAGGCCATGATCCAACATCTTTTAAAAGAAATAAAAGGCGTGGAATTGGGAGAATTTCCCCGTATGACCTATGCAGAGGCGATGCGGCAATATGGCAATGACAAACCCGATATCCGTTTTGGGATGACTTTTGGCGAACTGAATGCATTGGCGCAAAACAAGGGTTTTAATGTGTTTGACAGTCAAAAATTGGTGGTGGGGATTGCGGTGTCTGGAGGCGCTAGCATGACCCGAAAAGAAATCGATGCTTGGATAGAATGGGTCAAGCGACCCCAAATCGGAGCCAAAGGCTTAGTATGGGTAAAATGCAACGAGGATGGAAGCTATAAATCTTCTGTGGATAAATTCTTTGGAGCCGACGATCTTGCCCAATGGGCGGAAGCCACGGGAGCCAAAAAAGGAGATTTGATCTTTGTGATGGCTGGAGATACCCAATCCACTCGAAGCCAACTCAGTGCTTTGCGTATGGAAATTGCCGAGCAAAAGGGACTGAGAAAACCCGATGCGTTTGCGCCCCTTTGGGTAACCGACTTTCCCCTGTTGGAGTGGGATGAGGAAAGCCAACGCTATCACGCCATGCATCACCCTTTTACTGCTCCCAAAAAAGAAGATTTGGAACTGCTGGAAAGTGATCCCGCTAAAGTAAAGGCCAATGCCTATGACTTAGTATTGAACGGCAACGAAATTGGAGGGGGTTCCATTCGAATACACGATACCAGCCTTCAGGAGAAAATGTTTGGCCTGTTGGGATTCTCAGAAAAGGAAGCGCAAGAACAATTTGGCTTTTTGATGGATGCTTTCCAATACGGTGCTCCCCCCCATGGTGGCATTGCCTTGGGACTCGATCGATTGGTCGCTATATTGGGAGGAAGTGAAACGATTAGAGATTATATCGCCTTTCCAAAAAATAACAGTGGTAGGGATGTGATGATCAATGCTCCATCAGCTCTAGAAGATGCTCAATTGGAAGAATTATATCTTAAAACGCTCCCCAAAACCCTTCTTTAAGGAAAATTCTTACAATAAATTAGGCGCTATAAAATGAAATATCTGCTCAGAATACTTTTTTTAGGAATACTCATCAGCCTGAGCTATGGCCTCTATGTCAATTCTTCGGGAAATACTTTGTTGGGAAATAAAATCATTGGATTTACAGTATTGACTGGGGCTTTTATTTTTATGCCCATTTTTTTGGTTCACCGATGGAAAGGAAAAAGGCTCCAAGACTACACCTTATCCAAAGAAAATATGGAAAAACTTAGGAATTTAGATCAAAAAAAATGATCCAATAGAGCTTACCAGCCTAATAAAGTGTAACTTGCATAAAATTTTTAAATTAAATTATGACTGGTACAGTTAAATTCTTTAATGGATCCAAAGGTTATGGGTTCATTACCAATGACGAAACTTCAGAAGATGTTTTCGTTCACGTTTCTGCCCTTGATGGGCTAACACTCCAAGAGGGTGATAAAGTTGAATATGTAGAAGAAGAAGGAAAAAAAGGGAAGCAAGCTTCGCAAATTTCCCTGTTATAATATACATTACGACTAAAAACAGAGCCTCCCATAGTGGAGGCTTTTTTTATGTCCTTTTTTTTTGAAAAAAGGTCTGAAGTAGCGCCGCCGCTTCATCTGCCATAACTCCCCCGTAAACGGAAGCCTTGGGATGAGCCTGTAAATGGGCTTGTTGATATCCCCTTTTTTTGTCTTTGGCTCCAAAAACAATCTTGCTGAGTTGCGACCAATAAATGGCACCCATACACATCACGCAGGGCTCTAGAGTAACATAGAGGCTACAGTCGTTGAGATATTTCCCGTTCAAAAAATGGGCTGCCGAGGTAATGGCTTGCATTTCCGCATGGGCGGTGACATCATTTAGTCGCTCTGTTAAATTGTGTGCTCGGGCAATGATTTTGTTGTCGATCACCACTACAGCTCCCACAGGTACCTCCTCTGCATCATAGGCCTTTTGGGCCTCAACCAAGGCCTGCTTCATAAAATAATGGTCATCAAACATTTCCACAGGGTGAAAATACAAAACCCCTACAGCGGGTACAAGCGAAACTTTATCTTTGTAACTTGACTTAATAATTATCATCCCTTCCATGAGCGAAAAAAAAAGACTTTTTCTACTTGATGCTTACGCCCTGATCTTTAGAGGCTACTATGCTTTTATCAAAAATCCCCGTATCAATTCCAAAGGAATGAACACCTCCGCCATTATGGGCTTTATGAATTCACTTTTGGATGTGATTAAGCGAGAAAAGCCCGACCACTTGGCAGTGTGTTTTGACAAAGGTGGATCCCGTGAAAGGACAGCAATGTTTACCGAATACAAAGCCAATCGGGACGAAACCCCAGAGGCCATTGTTATAGCTGTACCCTATATACAAAAAATCCTAGAGGCGATGCATATTCCAGTGGTTGTAAAAGAGGGTTTTGAAGCCGATGATATTATTGGCACTTTGGCCAAACAGGCCGAAAAAGAAAATTACAAAACCTTTATGGTGACGCCCGATAAAGATTTTGCCCAACTGGTTTCTGAAAATATTTTTATGTACCGCCCCGCTCGGATGGGTAACGGAATTGAAATCTGGGGCGTTCCCGAGGTTCAAGAAAAATTTGAAATCGAAAGGCCGGAGCAGGTTATCGACTATTTGGGTATGATGGGGGATAGTGTGGACAACATCCCTGGACTACCAGGGGTAGGTGATAAAACCGCCAAAAAATTTCTCAAGCAGTTTGGCAGTATGGAAAGCCTGCTCGATAACCTCGATCAAGTACAGGGCAAACTCAAAGAAAAAATCGAGGCCAACAAAGACCTAGGAGTACTCTCCAAAAAACTGGCGACCATCAACATCGATGTTCCTGTTCAGTTCAATGCAAAAGACTATGAGCTTTCTGACCCAGATATAGAAACCGCTTCGGCTCTTTTTGAAGAATTAGAATTCAGAAGAATACAGGAGAATTTTAAAAAGATTTTTAGCCTCAGCAGTGACGCAGTAGCATCCAATCCCCCATTAGAAAATACAAAAACAGCTACCGCATCTACTGCCCAGTTTGACCTTTTTAATCCCCCTCCCGGTCAAGGAACCGCTGTGGCCGAATCTTCAAAAAACAGTCAGAAATCAGTCAATCACCAATACCAATGGGTGAATAGCCCCGCTGGAAGATCCTTACTCCTTGAAAAATTACTGAAACAAAGTAGTGTTTGTTTTGATACCGAAACCACCGGACTGGATGCCTTACAAGCCGAGTTGGTAGGTATTGCTTTTAGTTGGGAACAACAAAAGGGTTACTACCTTGCTTTGCCTCAAGACCAAGGGGAAACTCAGGCCATCATCGATACTTTTCGACCCTTTTTTGAAAATCCACAAATCGAAAAAATTGGCCACAATCTGAAATACGATCTTAAAGTTTTACTCAAATACGACCTTAGGGTCGCCGGACCGCTTTTTGACACCATGATCGCCCACTACCTCATCAACCCCGATATGCGGCACAATATGGATGTTTTGGCAGAAACTTATCTCAACTACAGCCCACAGTCCATCACCGAATTGATCGGTAGGAAAGGAAAAAATCAGGGCAGCATGCGCGATGTGCCATTGGATCAACAAACCCAATATGCCGTTGAGGATGCCGACATTACCCTCCAACTCAAACATCATTTTGAAAAGGAGCTGGCAGAAGCAGCTACCACCGAACTTTTTAAAACCGTAGAGCTTCCCTTGGTGGAAGTATTGACTGATATGGAAGCAGAGGGGATCAACTTGAATGTGAATTTCCTGAATCAACTGTCCAAAACCTTAACGGCTGACATTGCGGTATTGGAAAAAGATATTTATGGTGAAGTGGGAGAAACATTCAATTTGGCCTCCCCCAAACAGTTGGGTGTGATCCTCTTTGAAAAACTCAAACTGGTGGACAAGCCCAAAAAAACCAAAACGGGGCAATATTCAACAGCTGAAGACATCCTCTCCTATTTGGCCAAAGATCACCCAATTGTGGACAAGATATTGGAATGGCGATCCTTACAAAAGCTAGAAAATACTTATGTTTCGGCTTTGCCCAATGACCTGAACCCTCAAACCCTACGGATTCATACCGTTTACAACCAAGCTGTAGCCGCTACAGGGCGTTTGAGCAGTAACAACCCTAACCTGCAAAATATACCCATCCGAACCCCCAGAGGACAAGAGGTGCGAAAAGCTTTCATCCCCAGAGACAGCGACCATATCCTGATGGCCGCAGATTACTCTCAGATTGAGCTGCGCATCATCGCCGCATTGAGTAAAGACCCCGCCATGGTCAAGGCTTTTCAAAATAATGAAGACATTCATGCTGCAACGGCCGCAAGGGTATTTGGTGTGCCGATAGAGGAAGTGAACCGAGAACAAAGGAGCAATGCCAAGACGGTAAACTTTGGAATCGTTTATGGGGTTTCGGCTTTTGGATTGAGTCAACAAACCAAGCTCAATCGAACGGAATCCAAAGCGCTGATCGATACCTATTACAACAGTTATCCCCAACTGAAACAATATATTTCCGACCAAGTTAATTTTGCCAGAGAAAACGGCTATGTTTCAACAGTACTGGGTCGACGCCGCTATCTAAAGGATATCAACTCCCAAAATGCAGTGGTCAGAGGGGCCGCCGAACGCAATGCGGTCAATGCCCCCATCCAGGGAAGTGCCGCCGATATCATCAAACTGGCCATGATTCAAATCCATCAAAAAATCATAAACGAAAATTGGCAGTCCAAAATGCTCTTGCAAGTCCACGATGAACTGGTCTTCGACGTACTGAAAAGCGAAAGAGAAGGTTTTGAAAAAATGGTAAAAACCGAAATGGAAAATGCTTTCGATATCGGATTGCCTTTGTTGGTAGATATTGGCTTTGGAGAAAATTGGTTGGAAGCTCATTGAGACTAATTTGGGGTAAATCCATAGACACAACATCACCGCTATGTATAGCGGTTTTTATCCCTACACTATATTCAGATATGGCTTTGTCTTAGTTATCGGGCAAAGCGTCAAACTCTTTCCTTTTACTTTCCATCCACTGCGCCATTGCTTGGGGTGATTCCGTGAGTTTTTACATTTTATTCATGGCTTGGATGTGAGCTTGGTCTCCCCTCTTGACCATTTCTAAACCGTGTTTTCTACTTTGCTCGGCCATGTTCGTAAAAGTTTCGGAATGAAATTTTTGATTGTTATTGATTGTGTTTCTATGACTTTACCCCAGGTTTACATTAAATAGATAACCCACCATAGCAGTAAGACCCATGGCTACTGTTCCCAAAAAAGTAATGCGAAGGACGGCTCTAGGGACACTTGAACCTCCTGTTATGGCGGCCAATACTCCCAAAATAATTAGAAAGCATATTGCAAAACCATAAAGGGAATATTCCAAAATCTCCAAAGGCATCAAAAGGGTCACTATAAAAGGAAGTAGGCCTCCTACAGAAAAAGCAGCACCAGATGCCAATGCAGCTTGGAGGGGTCTTGCTCGACTGACTTCGATAATTCCCAATTCATCTCTAACATGAGCGCCCAAAGCATCGTGGGCTGTTAGTTCTTTCGCCACTTTGAGAGCAGTATCTTTTTTGAGACCTCTTTTCTCATAAATATCCGCAAGTCTTTGTAATTCCAATTCTGGCATATCACTCAGTTCTTGCTTTTCCCGTTCAATGTCTGCTGTTTCAACATCTGTTTGTGAACTTACGGAAACATACTCCCCCGCAGCCATTGACAAAGCACCTGCTACCAAGCCAGCCAGTGTTGCAAGCAGGACGGTCGCTCTCAAATCACTGGCTGTCGCAACACCAATGGCAATACTCGCAGTAGATATAATCCCATCATTAGCACCCAGTACGGCCGCCCTGATCCAATTACTCCTGTGAATGAAGTGTGGAGCAAGATAATCATCCAACTTTTCGGACTCTTTTATCATTTATTTTTAATAAAAATTACGTTCAGCTTATCCCTCAGCTTAACAAGAGATTTTAAAACTATACCCATTGAGCAAATCCGTTGCGACTACAAAAATGTTGATTAAAGCGTTAAGCAAGTCATGGTCTAAGACGTTGTATTTGGAGTTGTTCTTAAACTAAGATACCCATTCCTGTTCAACAGAAAAAAAAGAATTGCTGTTTTATTACTCAATTTTATTTTAATAAATAATTTAAGTGAAATAGGTTAAAAAGTATTTATTTAGCCTTATCTATTAATTTAATATAGGGGGCTATATAATTCTGATTTATGACTACTTCAAACAATATACTGCAATACTAATTTACATTATATATAAACGTTAAGGATTCAAAAGTCCCTGTTCTCCTTTGATAAATTACTGCAGATGTCACTTCAAAGGTAGTCGGGAATACAGCTGTAGTAAAAGATATTTTTTTTCTAAGATCGTTCCGTATTCAGAACTTCTGGCAATAACTTTGATATTATATTTTGTTTTCTACGTCAAATCAGTAAGTATATAGCCTGAATTAGTCACACCTAAAACTAACTCATTAACATAAATATCTGCTAAGACTCCACCATCTCCGTTAATAGTTAAAGAAGTCCAAGAAACAAATGCTCCTTTTGCAGTAATATTGTCTACACTTAAAGTAAAATCGTTTGGAATTGGATTATCAATTTGTAGTAACTGTATGTAATTGTTCAGATTGGGTATTAAACTCTACCGAGTTTGCGACTACTTTTACCGTGTAGGTTGTTTTTGCCTCTAAGCCTGAAAAATCATAGGTCAGTTCGCTCAAATCTTTCGCTACCAAACTATTATCTAGTAATACGTCATACCTAACTCCTTGATCTCCCGTTATTGTTGAAGCAGTCCAATCAATGGTAAATCCATTTGAGCTTATGTTTTTTGAAGAAATTGTGAATTGAGATGGTATGGGTTTATCTTCTGTAGTTATTGTATGTGATTGATCAGATTGGGTATTAAACTCTACCGACTTTGCTACTACTTTTACTGTGTAGGTTGTTTTTGCCTCTAAACCTAAAAAATCATAGGTCAATTCGCTCAAATCTTTCTCTACCAAACTATCATCTAGGAAAACGTCATACCTAACTCCTTGATCTCCCGTTATTGTTGAAGCAGTCCACTCAATAGCAAACCCTTTTGAGCTTATGCTTTTTAAAGTAATTGTGAATTGAGATGGTATGGGTTTAGCTTTTGTGGTAAAGACTTCTTCAACCTCTTTTTGGTGTCCAGTTTCGACTTTAGCAATTATTTTAATTAAATATTCAACCTCTGAATCTAAATCAACAACGGTAAATTCTGATCTATTTAAATCTTCCTCTTTCAAAACATCATTTACATAAACATCATAGGTAATATTTTGCTGATTTGATGCTGTTACATCTTCCCAATCAAGAACAATAGAATCTGTTCCAGTTATCCCAACAATGGTAAAATCAGAAAAAACTATCGGATCATCCTCTTTGGAACATTTTATACAAAAAAGAAACAGTAAAGTTAAAAAGATTATTTTTTTTGGGTGGAATCGTTCTACACTGTAAATGATATTTTTCATTTTACTTATTTAAATTAAATCCTCTCAAATAAGCAGTCATTCTCCTTCAGAGTGGGACATAGTCGCTAATTAGAGTATGCTCTTAATCAAAGAATTATCCCAAAATATGTAAAACGAAACACACAGTAGGTTAACGGCAGTAGAACAGATTTGGGACTATTCTTGCGTAAAGATAATAATAAATTGTAAGAAGCGTAATTAATCCCACAACAAAAGCCCACAAAAGGAATTAATTGAAATGGTTTTCAAGTCTCCAAAACAATGTAAAAAATCGTAAGTTTTAAATAAAGTTGGGGCGGTAAAAAAATTAATTAGCAGCAAAAAAACAGTAGGTCAATTATTTAAGGGTTATCAATCAAAAAATTTATAGAATTCAAAATACGGTCATCCGTTAAAAAAAGGGTAAAATATTTTTACGGAAAACGGAATAATTGTAGATTTGCACCCCTTTAAAGGGTATATATAAAATTATTATTGTGGATACACTTAGTTATAAGACCATTTCAGCCAATGCCAAAACTGTTGACAAGCAGTGGGTTTTGGTTGATGCTGACAGCGTTCCCTTGGGGCGGGTAGCTTCCGTCGTAGCATTACACATCCGAGGAAAACACAAAACCAATTTCACCCCCCATGTTGACTGTGGTGATAACGTCATTGTCATCAACGCCGAAAAAGTAAGCCTATCGGGGAATAAATGGAAACAAAAACAATACATCCGCCATACGGGATATCCTGGTGGACAGCGATTCCTCAATGCAGAGCAGTTGAGTGCCAAAGGCCCTGAGCGTTTGATCGAAAATGCCGTAAGAGGGATGTTGCCGAAAAACAAATTGGGAGCCGCTTTGTATAGAAATCTAAAGGTATTTGTCGGCAGCGAACACAGCCACGAAGCCCAAAAACCTAAAACCATTAATATTAAAGAACATATATAGATGGAAGTCATTCATACTATCGGTAGAAGAAAAACCTCTGTTGCCCGTCTTTATGTCTCCAAAGGAAAAGGAGCCATCACGGTTAACAAAAAGAATTACACCGAGTTTTTTCCTACTGCTACATTACAATATAAAATCGTTCAGCCTCTTGCCCTAACAGAGAATGAAGGCAATTATGACCTCAAAGTAACCGTCAAAGGCGGTGGCTACAATGGTCAAGCAGAAGCAGTTCGACTTGCAATTTCCAGAGCCTTGTGTAAAATCAACGAGGAAAATCGTTTGGTATTAAAACCAGAGGGCCTATTGACTCGTGATCCCAGAATGGTGGAACGCAAAAAATTCGGTCAGAAAAAAGCAAGGAAAAAATATCAATTCTCTAAACGTTAATTGCGTTTTAGAGCTGATAAGTTCATTTATTTCATTAAACCCTGTTGCTTGAACCGCTAAGGCGGGAACCAGTTTAGCATCTAAATAAACCCAAAGGTTTATTGCTACTTTCAAGAGAACGTAAACTAAAACTATGGCACAAACCAACGTAAAAGACCTGCTTTCTGCAGGCGTCCATTTTGGACACCTTACCCGCAAATGGAATCCCAACATGGCTCCCTACATCTATATGGAGCGAAACGGAATCCACATCATCAGCCTCTATAAAACAGTGGCCAAGATCGAAGAAGCCTCCGAGGCTTTGAAAAAAATCTCTGCCTCTGGCCGAAAAATTCTCTTCGTAGCCACCAAAAAACAAGCCAAAGACATTGTTTCTAATTCGGCTCAAAAAGTCAAAATGCCCTACATTACCGAGCGCTGGCCCGGAGGGATGTTGACCAACTTCGTGACCATTCGAAAAGCTGTTAAAAAAATGGCAGCCATCGACCGAATGAAAAAAGACGGTACTTTCGAAACCCTTTCTAAAAAAGAGAGATTACAGGTTGACCGACTGAGAGCGAAATTGGAGAAAAACTTAGGCTCTATCAATGATATGACCCGTCTTCCTGGTGCCCTTTTTGTTGTTGATATCAAAAGAGAACACATCGCCATCAAAGAAGCGCAAAAGTTAAAGATTCCGATTTTTGCCATGGTTGATACCAACTCCGATCCCAGAGAGGTGGATTTTGTTATCCCTGCCAATGACGATGCAACCAAGTCCATTGACAAAATCATGTCTTTAGTTGTTGACGCCATCGCAGAAGGCCTAGATGAGCGTAAAAACGAAAAAGAAACTCAAGAGCAAGCCGCTACCGAAGGGGCTACGGAGACCGAAAAAACCGAAGAAGTTGTTGCTGAAGCTGTAAAGGAAAATCCTGTCGTTGAGGAAGTCAAGGAAGAAAATCCTGTTGCGGAAGCGGCAGAAGAAACTCCTGTCGTTGAGGAATCCAAGGAAGAAACTCCTGTTGCGGAAGCGGCAGAAGAAGTAACCAAAGCCGAAGAATCACAAGACGAAGCCGCTGATGCTGGTGGTGATAAAGAATAATTAATCATTATACATTGAGTATGAAAATTACAGCAGCAGAAGTTAATCAACTGCGAAAATCTACAGGAGCGGGTATGATGGATTGCAAAAAAGCCTTGGTAGAAGCCGAGGGAGATTTTGACAAAGCCGTTGAAAACCTCAGAAAGAAAGGTCAAAAAGTTGCTGCCAATCGTGCCGATAGAGAATCCTCTGAAGGTGCCGCTTTGGCCAAAGTCAACGAAGACCACACGGCAGGTATCGTGGTATCAGTGAATTGTGAAACCGACTTTGTCGCCAAAAACGATTCCTATCTAGAATTGGCCCATGCATTGGCAGACCATGCCCTTGCTTTTGAGACTAAAGAGGCTTTCCTGTCAAGCGAATTTCAAGGAATGACTGTAGCCGAAAAACTAACTGAACAAACCGGTTTCATCGGTGAAAAAATCGAAATCGGTGGATTCAGTAAGCTCACTGCTCCCTATGTAGGATCTTATATCCATGCGGGGAATAAAATTGCCACTTTGGTCGGACTTTCAGGCATTGTTGACAATGCCGCAGAGGTCGCCAAAAATGTAGCCATGCAAGCCGCTGCCATGAATCCCATTGCCCTCAATGAGGAAGGTGTTGATGCCAGTGTGGTTGAAAAAGAAATCGAGATCGCCAAAGACCAATTGCGTCAAGAAGGTAAACCCGAAGCCATGTTGGACAATATTGCAAAAGGAAAAATCAAACGTTTTTTCAAAGACAATACTTTGGTCAACCAAGCCTATATAAAAGATGGTAAAATTTCTGTATCCGACTACGTTAAATCTGCTGATCCGGATTTGGTCGTAACCGCTTTTAAACGCGTTGCTTTGGGATAAAATAACTCAAACAAAAAAAAGCACTTCCCTTGGAGGTGCTTTTTTTTTGGAAAAAAGTTAACTTGTGTAGGTCATGGAAACCCAAATCAAACGTTGCGCCTGGTGTAAAGGAGATGCCTTATACGAACAATACCACGACCAAGAGTGGGGGGTTCCTGTTTTTGACGACCACAAGTTGTTTGAGTTTCTGACTTTAGAAACCTTCCAAGCTGGACTGAGTTGGATTACCGTATTGCGAAAAAGAGAGAATTTTCGAGTTGCTTTTGATGCGTTTGATTATGAAAAAGTAGCGCAATATGGAGAGACGAAAAAAAGGGCTTTGATGAACAACGAAGGCATCATCAGGAACAAACAAAAAATCATAGCAGCAGTCACCAACGCCCAACGATTTATCGCAATTCGACGAAAACACGGCACTTTTTCCCGATACATTTGGGGTTTTGTCGGAGGACAACCCCTACAAAATAGATTTAAAACATTGGAAGATATCCCTGCAAAAACTCCCCTTTCAGAAAAAATCAGCAAAGATTTAAAGCAAAACGGTTTTCAGTTTGTAGGCCCCACAGTAGTTTACGCCCATATGCAAGCGACTGGGATGGTCAATGATCATTTGGTGGATTGCTATCGGTATAAGGAATTAAGCCTTTAATCTAAAAAGGTAAATCATCATCTGGGCCGTCAGCATCACCCTCTGCAGGCTCAAAAGCTGGTGGAGGAGGCATGGGAGGCATTTCCGAATCCGATGTGCTACCCACAACCTCGATTCGCCATCCTTGTATGGAGTTGAAATATTTGGTCTCCCCCTGTGGATTGACCCATTCACGTCCCTTGAGGTTGATTCCAATTTTTACATTTTGTCCGATTTGAAAAGCATTCAGCAAATCACACTTATCTTGGACAAACTCTACCAGAATATGCTGGGGGTATTGTTCCTCTGTGGTAACCACCACCTCTCTTTTTCTAAAACCATTGTTTCCATAAGTTTTGGTTTCATCCAACCATTTTATTTTTCCAGTAACTTCCATAGTGTGATTTTTGATATTAAGGCAAATTTAAAAAAAGTTTTGTCTGGAAGGGAGCGGAATGCTTTTCTTTTATTTACAGTATATTAGCTTTATCAAATACTGCAGTAAGTTGCTGACTTTCATCAAAAAAAACAAGAACAACAGTTGGCTTTTGGTAGCCTTTTTTATCGTTGCCTTGATTTTGTGGAACACCAATATTTTATTTCAAAACCTCAAAAAAGAGGAGCGCGCCAAAATGGAGCTTTGGGGAATGGCCCAACAGGAACTGATCGAAAACACTACGGTCAATAACCTAACTTTTCATTTGGTTTTCCGACAAACTTGGATCAATCCCATGATACAAGTCGATGAAAAAGGGAAAATCATTGGATTTAAAAATATTGACTGGGATCCCAAGAGGGAAGACTCGCTGGTGATCTATAATCGATTGGATAAAATCAAGAGAGAAAACCAACCTATTTTGATTCGTTATCAAGACAGTTTGTCGAATATCAATCAAAAATTGTATTATGGGGATTCTATTCTTCTCAAAAAACTTCAGTATTACCCACTGGCTTTGTTGCTGATTATTTTTCTATTTGGAGCCGTTTTGTATTTTGTTTTTAAGACCTCCAGAATTTCGGAGCAAAACCGACTTTGGGCAGCCATGGCCAAAGAAACTGCCCATCAAATTGGCACACCACTAACCTCAATGATCGGCTGGATTACGCTACTCCAAGAAAAAGAAAAAAGTGAGCCATTGGATGAGATGGCAAAAGATATTGAAAGGCTTCAAATCATCACAGATCGCTTTTCAAAGGTGGGCTCACTCCCAGAATTAAGCCCGGCCGATGTTGTGAGTGAAACCCAAAAAACTTTACAATATCTCAAAAGACGAAGCTCTGATTTGATTCAATTCCAAAGCGAACTTCCCGATAAAAAAATTATGCTGCCACTCAATACCCAACTCTTTAGCTGGACTCTAGAGAACTTGATGAAAAACGGTATTGATGCTATGAAAGGGAAGGGAGAAATCAGTCTAAAACTAAGGGATGAAGCCCATGCAATCCATATCGAAATCAGCGACACAGGTTCGGGCATCAAAAAAGAGAACTTTAAAAAGATATTTAGTCCTGGCTTTACCACCAAAAAACGGGGATGGGGTCTAGGGCTTTCTTTGGCCAAAAGGATTATTGTGGATTACCACAAGGGCAAAATAAGCGTTAAATCCTCTGAATTGGACAAGGGAACAACCTTTGAAATCGTATTAAAGAAGCACTAAATACAATTCTGAATTTTTTTTGCAACAGATTTAAACTCCTCGGGAGTTAGGCTTTGTTTGTTTTGAAATGTTGCATCCTCCATAGTATGAAGAGGGATCAAATGGACATGAACATGAGGTACTTCCAAGCCAATTACACTCATGCCTACCCTTTTACAGGGAATGGCTTTTCGAACCGCCAAGGCCACTTTTCTGGAAAATTGCATCAAATGATTATAGTCCTCCTCTGACAAGTCAAAGATTTTATCTACTTCTGTTTTGGTGACACATAGGGTATGTCCCACCGCGTTGGGATTGATGTCCAAAAAAGCATAACACTTTTCGTCTTCGTAAACTTTATAAGAAGGTATTTCTCCCTTAATGATTTTTGAGAAAATCCCTGCCATCTTAGTCGCGACTAATGGAAATAATTTCCAATTCAATGGTTCCGTTGGGTACGGTAATCTGGGCTGTTTCTCCTTGCTTTTTTCCAAGTAAGCCTTTTCCAATGGGAGAATCAACAGAGATTTTACCTGTTTTGAGATCGGCTTCGCTCTGTGCAACGAGTTTGTACTTCATCTTAGCGCCATTACTCTTGTTTTTCACCTCGACCCTGGAGTGCACCAAGACTTTGGAGGTGTCGAGTTGGGATTCGTCAATAAGTCGAGCATTGGAGAGGGTGGCTTCCATTTTAGAGATTTGAAGTTCCAAAAGCCCTTGAGCTTCCTTGGCAGCATCATACTCTGCATTTTCACTCAGGTCGCCTTTATCCCGAGCCTCTGCTATGGCTTGAGAAGCTTTTGGACGCTCAATATCTTTTAATTGATTGAGCTCTTCCCTGAGTTTTTTCAAACCTTCTTCCGTGTAATAAGATACTTTACTCACTTTTTTGTTAATTTATGTTGTCAAATGAATGCCATTTGCACGAAGACTAATATCAAAGATAAGGAATTGAGCGTTTTTGGTAAAACTTTCTTTTTTATATTCACGCTACTGCTGTTAGCTTTATACGGTTGTGGGAAGGATAAAATTGATCGTAACCCATATTTTAGCTCGGTAAATTTTAACATCAACTTAAACCTCAATTTACCAAGCTATGACAATTTAAGATATGCTGGAGGTGGAGCAAGCATCAGTCAAGGAGGAATCAGCGGTATATTGGTTTTTAATCTCAACGGAAATGATTTTCTGGCATGGGAAGCCAGCTGCCCCAATCATGTCATCAAAGAATGTTCTCGCTTATCGATTACAGGGGTTTTGGCAGAATGTTCTTGTGAAGGTTTTGAATACAGTTTGGCTACTGGCCAATTGCTCAATCCCGAAGAAAATAATCAAACCCCCTACCCTATGTTGTTTTACAACGTAAGACGTTCGGGTAACACATTGATTATCTCTAACTAACTTCTCTTTCCCAAATCATGAAAAAAATCCTCTACTTGTTGATATTGGTCTCTTTTTTCAGTCTAGACGCCCAGCTATTGGAGTTGGATTATCGATCTCCAGTAAAAAAAGAAAGTTTTTTTAAGGTGAATATTTTGAAAAAGTTTATCGGTGGGGTGACGACTTTGGGGCACCTAGATTTCAGTACCGAGTTAATGGGGGTCGATTACAAGTCCTCCAAAAGATTAATGGGAGGATTATATCTATTGAGTACTTATACTGTGATAAGTGGAAACAAGGACGTCCAAAAAAACAATTTGTCTCACTTACTCAACCCTTTGGGGGGAAGGCTTAACGGCGGTTTTTACTTTTCAGTTTCCCTTCGGGAAAAAGAAAAAAGCAGCTTAAAAATCAGTTCCCGTATGGGAATCAAAGGAATCCAAGGAACTCCTCTCAAAGGTTTTAAAACCAATTTTACCAGTAATTATGGCTCATTAGGCTTATTGTATCAAAGATTGTTTTATGAAGATGCTCTCGAAAATAAAAGGATCGATTTTTGGATCAATCCCCGCTTGATGATGAATCAAACCAATAGTGAGAATTTAGAACACTTTTTTGACAATGAATTGAAGCCCATAAGTTATGGATACGGACTCCAAACGGGTCTGGAGTTTAATCAAAAGTTAAGGTTGGTGTTCTTACTCAATCAGTTTATCAATACTCATGCGGCAGAATCCGTTGGAATTCCTGTTCTTCGATTCAGCCTGGTCTATCTGCGTTAAAATCTCAAATTAATTCCTGCCAAAAAGTTAAAACGAGCTTGAGGATAATATCCTGCCCCCTCCACCGTGGTCACCACCCCTGGGACGGAATAGTCGTCATCAAAAGTGTAGAAATAGCCATTGGAAATGTATTTTGTTCCCAAAAAGTTGTTCAACAAGATTGAAATATTGATTTCTTTAAACAGGCTTTTGGGAAGGATTTGATAGTTGACATTTAAATCTGATACTGTATAGGCTTCCAATTTGGACGCTTGGGCATCGATATTCCCCATGTACTGTTCTCCAACATATTTGGTCAGTAAAGCCATTTTCCATTGGGTTGAAGGCTGAAAAACAAGGATGTTCCCGGCTACCATAGCGGGGGAAAAAGAAAGGTGGGTATCCCCTAAATCGGACAAAACCCCATCGCGAAGAAAATAGAAATCATGATTTCGATTGCGACTCAGCGTAAGATTGGGCTGCCAAGTCCATCGGTTGGCAAGCGAAAAAGTTCCTTCGATTTCTATGCCCAATCGGCTGCTTTTCCCTATGTTTTCTCTGATGGGGGTTCCCACATCATCCAAAGCTCCAGTAAGGGCCAGTTGGTTGGTGTAGTCCATAAAATAGAAATTGACCAATAGGTTGGCTTTTTCTGTATTGTAACGCCACCCCAATTCATAGTCGTTGAGTTCTTCCGGTTGGGGGTTTCCATTTTCAAAGTCTGCCCGGCTGGGTTCTCTATGGGCTCTGGCAAATGATAGATAAAATTTATTTTTGGGAGTGTAGGTGTAAACCAGTCCTGCCTTGGGATTGAAAAACCCATAATTTTCATCTATGCTGATGGGCTCTGGCCCTTTGAGATTTCCATTTGTACTATAACTTATACTTCGGTATTGCAAATCCAAATAGCCTGAAATACGGTCATTAAATCGGTGGTTGACTTTGGCATATATATTCCCTTCTTTTTTATCGCCCTGATTTTCATAAAAGCGATGGCCTGGCTGAACACCCGAAGCATAATTTGCAAAGATCAATTCTCCAAAATGGTCTCCTACATAGCTGCTGTAGAGTAATCCCAAATTCCATTCGGTATTCCCTTTTTGCTTATTGAGCGAAAAAGTGGCTACATAATAATCATTGTCAAGCCATTTTTGAATAATATTTTCGGTCGTATCAATACTCGTTCCTCCAATGTTAACTGGCTGTAATCCTAAATAACTAAAATTATTATCTGAAGAAAAATTGACATTTTGTTCGAACCACAGATCTTTGTACTCTTCGTAATAGCCCCTCCCATAGGTATAGTTCAATCCTAAAGAGAGACTGGTATAATCATCAATCTTTTGATTCCAATGAAACTGATAATGATCTTGTCGGTAATTGTCCACTTGGTTGTCGTAGTGACCCTCTAAATTTCCGTTATCGTCATAAATTTCTCCTGCAGGATTATAGCTACGGTTGGTTGCCAAAGTATTGGCATCCACCCCAAACCAAGATTGGTAAGTGATCTCGTGTCCTCCAAAAACAAGGGCTTTGATCAGGGTGTTTTCGTCTTGATAAGCTGCTTGAAAAAAATAGGATTTTAAATCAGAAGTGGCGCGTTCTATAAAACCGTCGGAGGTAATCTTGGACAGCCTACCCGAAAATTCAAAGTGATCGTTGAGCAGTCCGGTGGAGAATTTCATAGTGTGCTTTAGTGTGTTAAAACTTCCCAGGGTATTGGCCATTTCGGCATAAGCCTTTTGGGAGACCTCATCGGTGAGCAAATTGATGCTGGCACCAAAGGCCCCAGAGCCGTTGGTGGAAGTTCCCACCCCTCTTTGGATCTGTAGGGAAGAAACCGAAGAGGCAAAATCGGGCATATTCACCCAATAGACCCCCTGACTTTCGGAATCGTTGTAGGGAATCCCATTGATGGTCACATTGACTCGGGTGGCGTCACTCCCCCTTACTCGAATTCCAGTATACCCGATTCCAGCTCCGGCATCACTGGTGGTGACCACCCCGGGCAGATAATTGAGCAGTATGGGCAGGTCTTGCCCCAGATTTCTGGAGACCAGTTCTTCTTTGTCCACATTGCTAAAGGAAAAAGGTTGATCTTCATCGACTCTAAGTCCGGCGAGTTTGACCTCTTCTAATTGAATTTCTGGAATACTGTCTTGGACAGCAGTAGTTTGAGCAAGCGATGGCGTTAGAAAGGTCATCGCAAAAAAGCTTAAGTAAATCGTTTTCATTCGAATAGTTTTATTCGAATAAAAGGGGTGATTATTCTTAGTTTTATGTGTTAATTAAAAATCCCTTGGCAGCATTACCCGCCCAGGTTCTATGGGTATGATCTCAGCCTACCAATGGCGGGCACCCCTTCGAGATATGGGTCAAAGATAAGTCAGAGAAGAATGATTAAAAAGCTTTTACTTCTTTTTTAACCACGAATCAATGAAATCCATGGCCTTATTCAATCGAGCCGTTGGATTTCCCTCCACAATCAAATATTTTTTTTGCATCTCCTCCAAAGTCATTTTGAAATAATCAAACATCCTCTGACGATCATCTGGCCGATCTCTTAAATCATCTTTAACCCAAGGGACATCGATTCCCGTAAGTAAGTATAGGTCGTATTTGAACTTTTTGGAATACTCCAAAATCTCAGTGTCGCAATGGCCATCAAAATGGGTTTCAGACCATACCCGAGTAACCACCACATTGGTGTCGCAGAACAAAAGCTTGTTGGCTGTGATCGCTTTTTGATTTTCCCTTTCCAATTGGCCGGCAACGATATGTGGCAGATCTTCTAAAGTGCAAACAGCTTGTTGCTCGTCCCATTTTTTTTGGAGGTAATCTCTGGCATATTCCTCCACCCATTGGGTCTGATAGTGATCTGCCAAGGCTTTGGCCAAGGTCGTTTTGCCCGATGATTCTGGCCCGTAGAGTACTACTCGAGGGATATGGGAGTGGACTTGTCTAAGATCTTTTTCCATGAGTGGTAACCGAAGATGGCAATAAGGGTAAAGATAATGTATTGTAAACTGGTCAGAGCAAGCCCTTTGTAGAAATAGAGGGGAATGGAGATGACATCCCCGACGATCCAAAAGAGCCAATGTTCTATTTTTCGGCGGGCCATTAAGCCCATGCCCACAAAAAATATGGCGGTGGTTAGAGTGTCCACATAGGCAGTCCAATCCACCCATTTATCAAAAGCTTGATATACCCAAAAGACAAAGAACAGACTGGCCACAAAAAGCAATAGAGCGATTTTGAATTCTTTTTTGGTTATTGAAGTAATGGGGTGTACAATGACCTCCTCCTCTTTTTTTGTCCAATAATACCAGCCATAGACACTCATCACAAAATAGTAAGCGTTGATGATCATGTCACCCAATAAGGCCCATTTGAGCAATAGATAGACAAAGATGGCGGTGGAAATCATACCGGTGGGATAAACCCAAACAGTATTTTTTTTGGCATACCATACACTGAGTAATCCAAAAAGAACCCCGATAGCTTCCAGAACAATATCCATGGTGGCATAACCACTGTATTGCCCGAATAAAAACTCAAAAACTGGGGACATAGGCGCTGCGGTCTCCTTTGATGATTTTCATGTTTAAAACCACGGAAGGCTCGTTCTCAAAACTTTGCTTAATCACTTCTTGGAGGGAAGACATTAATGCATCGTATTCCCCATAGATTTGTGTACTCATTGGGTTTTCGATTACTTTAAACCCCAGGGTACGAAGTTTTTTGATAAAATTTTTGATGGGAATTTCAAAATTATCATTCAGGGGAAGTAGTGTCAATTCTACTGAAATTTTCATAGATAAATTAGATTTTTTGGGTGGCCAAAGTGCCACAATACGCCTTTCTGACAATAAAATTAAGAGAAAAATCGAGGGTTTTATCGGAAATAAAAACTTTTGCACTTCCTCTTGGGTCTCCCCATTGGAAAGGTGCCACAAGAAGTTGTTCAGAAAAAACAATCCCTTTTTGTTTAAGGGCTTTGTATAGGGCCTCCTTTGCCGTCCAAATCAAGCTGAGTTTTTCGATTTTCATAGGACTTTCTAGGGCATAGTTTTCTTCGGCATTTAAAAAACGGGGGGCTATACGCTCAATCTTTGGTCGATAAACTTCCAAATCAATTCCTAAGGGTTGGCTCCCCAAAGCAATTCCTGCTAAGTTTTTTGTATGAGAAATGGAAAGCTGCTGACCGGATTCCAAATGGGGGATGCCATCGGGGTCATGACTTAAACCCTCTGGGGAAACGCCCGCTTCCAAAAGGAGCCTTCTGGAAGCCAAAAACTCTTTTTGATGGGAGATGATCTTTCGTTTTTGGAATCTAATTTTGTCGGCTTTAGACAGTTTAAGATTTTTTTGAAGCGCCTCCAAAGTTTCTTCAATTTGCCAGATCAAAATCTGGGTTTGCTCATCAATATTGACCCTTTGTTCTAGTGGCATTTGAAATTGAAATTAAAGTACGTACTTTTGCTTAAAATTGACAATAAATATACAACTATGGGAACGAAAACAGCATCTACTTATTTGCCCTACAAAGTAAAGGATATGTCCTTGGCCGAGTTTGGCAGAAGAGAAATTCATTTGGCTGAAGCAGAAATGCCGGGCTTGATGGCCTTGCGTAAAGAATATGGTGAAAGTCAGCCGCTCAAAGGAGCGCGAATTGCTGGATGTCTCCACATGACCATTCAAACGGCTGTTTTGATCGAAACACTGACCGCTTTAGGAGCCGAGGTGACATGGAGTTCCTGTAATATTTTCTCAACCCAAGACCATGCTGCTGCTGCCATCGCTGCTGCCGGAATCCCGGTCTATGCATGGAAGGGAATGAATGAGGAAGAATTTGACTGGTGTATCGAGCAAACTTTGTTTTTTGGCGAAGAGCGCGAACCCCTCAATATGATTTTGGACGATGGTGGAGACTTGACCAATTTGGTTTTGGATCACTACCCCGAGTTGGTAAAAAACATCAAAGGTTTGTCTGAAGAGACCACTACGGGTGTTCATCGTCTTTATGAAAGAATGAAAAACGGAACGCTACCCCTCCCAGCGATCAACGTGAATGACTCGGTAACCAAGTCCAAATTCGATAACAAATACGGCTGTAAAGAAAGTGCTGTAGATGCGATCCGTAGGGCTACCGATGTGATGCTGGCCGGAAAACGGGTCGTCGTGGCTGGATATGGAGATGTTGGGAAAGGAACTGCCGCCTCTTTTAAAGGAGCCGGAGCAATCGTTACCGTAACCGAAATCGATCCCATTTGTGCCCTCCAAGCGGCCATGGATGGTTATGAAGTAAAGAAACTGTCTAATGTTATCGGAAATGCAGATATCGTCATCACCGCTACAGGGAATAAAGACATACTGAGAAAAGAATATTTCTTAGCCCTTAAAGACAAAGCCATTGTTTGTAATATTGGTCATTTTGACAATGAAATAGACATGGCATGGCTGAATGAAAGTTATGGACATACCAAGGTGGAAATCAAGCCACAGGTCGACCTTTATACCCTCGAGGAAGGAAAAGAGTTAATTGTTTTGGCAGAAGGTAGATTGGTCAATTTGGGTTGTGCCACAGGGCATCCAAGTTTTGTGATGAGTAACTCCTTTACCAATCAGACCTTGGCGCAAATAGAGTTGTGGAATCAGTCCGACCAATATGAAAACAAGGTTTATATGTTGCCCAAACACTTGGACGAAAAAGTAGCTTCCCTCCATTTGGAACATTTGGGGGTTGAGCTGGACGATCTTTCTGAAGATCAGGCGGAATATATAGGGGTGACGGTCAAAGGGCCTTTTAAACCAGAATACTACCGATACTAAAAGGATTGAGAAGTCCAATAAAAAAACCCGCCAATAGGCGGGTTTTTTTATAATCATAGGTAAATATCTAAGCGTCAAAAGGCTCGATAGAAACATAAGATTTGTCATTTCTCTTTTTGGTAAACTTCACCAATCCATCCACTTTGGCATGAAGGGTATGGTCTTTACCGAGGTAAACATTTTCTCCGGGATTGTGAGCCGTTCCACGTTGACGAACGATGATATTACCTGCTCTGGCAGCTTGGCCGCCAAAAATCTTAACGCCCAAGCGTTTGGATTCTGATTCTCTTCCGTTTTTGGAACTCCCTACTCCTTTTTTATGAGCCATTTTATTATTTTTTTAGGGTGATTTTTATTTGTTTAAAGCGGCGATTAATTCTGCCTTTTTCAAGCTGGTATATCCGCTGATGCCCTTATCCTTGGCAGCAGCTTTCAGCTCAGCAACGGTCATTTTTGAATAATCGACCTTAGCTTCCTTTGCGGGGGCTTTTTTGGCCGGTGCTGCTTTGGCAGCTTTGGGTTTATCCTCTGCTATGGCTGGCGCTTTTTTGGCGACTGCGACTTTAGCGGGAGCCGGTGCTTTTTCAGCTTTGGGTTTTGCAGCAACAGGTTTGGCACCTGAGGCTACGATTTTTTCTACCATCAATTCCGTTAGGGCCTGACGGTGTCCGTTTTTGACACGGTATCCTTTACGTCGTTTTTTCTTAAAAACGATCACTTTGTCACCTTTAAGGTGACCCACGACTTTCGCCTCTACGGCTGCGCCGCTTATAGCCGGGGCGCCAACAGTCACTTTTTTTCCATCGTCAAGCAAATAGACTTTATCAAAGGAAACCTTGCTTCCCTCTTTGTCTTGCAAACGATGTACGAAAAGCTTTTGGTCTTTCGCAACTTTAAATTGCTGCCCTGCTATCTCTACAATTGCGTACATAGTTTCTATTTTAGGACTGCAAAGATAGTTATTTTGATTTCAAAAACAAGTTTGAGAAATTTAATTTAAGACATCAAACAACGCTTAATCAAAGACTTGGTAAGGATCTGATCGGTCTGGAGAAAGGCTTAGGTGTAAATGATAATTTCTTATCAAATTGAAGGCATGCATTACAAACACGCGCCAAAATCGTAATTTCTTATCAAGTTATGACAGGGCCTTAAAATGTTTTAAATACCAGCGTACGGTTTTGTCAATTCCGGTTTCAAAGGAGGTTTGGGGTTCCCAATTCAATTCGTTTTTGATTTTGGAAGCGTCGATGGCATATCGAAAATCGTGCCCCAAACGGTCGGTGACATAGCTGATCAGCTTGAGGGAAGAGCCTTGGGGTCGACCCAAGTAGTTGTCGGCAATGGCAATGAGTTGGTGGACAATGTCGATATTTTTGATTTCGTTGTTCCCACCGATATTGTAGGTGGATCCCCATTTGCCTTTTTGGAAAATCAAATCAATGGCTGCCACGTGGTCTTCGACATAGAGCCAATCTCTTACGTTTTTTCCATCACCATAAACGGGTAGTGGCTTTTCTTGAATGATATTTTGGATGAATAAGGGAATGAGCTTTTCTGGATATTGGTCGGGGCCATAGTTGTTGGAGCAGTTGGATAGGACAACGGGCAACCCGTAGGTGTGGAAATAGGCCCTTACAAAGTGATCTGAGGCGGCTTTGGAGGCGGAATAGGGTGATCGGGGATCATAGGCGGTGGTTTCGAGGAATTTCCCCGTTGCGCCCAAGCTGCCATATACCTCATCGGTTGAAATATGATAAAAAAGTTTGCCTTCAAAATTTCCCTCCCAAGCACGTCGAGCGGTTTCCAACAGGGTAAGGGTTCCCATGACGTTGGTTTGGGCAAAATTCAAGGGATTTTTTATGGATTGATCTACATGTGACTCTGCCGCAAGGTGGATGATCCCATCAAAGTCGTGTTGTGTAAAAAGCTTTTTAACCATTGCTGTGTCGGTGATGTCACCATGAACAAATTGATAATGGGGTTGGGAGGCAATGTCCTCCAATTTTGTGGTATCTCCAGCATAGGTAAGAGCATCGAGATTGACGAATTGGGTGTCGGGATATTGATTGACCATCAGTCGGACCAAGTGTGACCCAATGAATCCGGCTCCTCCTGTAATTAAAATTGATTTTTTGTTCATCCTATTTTTTTAAGGCAGTCTTTTAATGACAATTCCCAAGCTTGTATGTCTAAGTTAAATTCCTTTTTTATTTTCTCACAGCTTAGCACTGAATATTTTGGTCTTTCGGCTTTGGTAGGATAAGCGGCGGTCTCCACGGCATGGATTTTACAATGGGTGTTGATCTGTTGCTGAATGGCAAGGGCCAAACCGTACCAAGTGGTGGTTCCACTGTTGGTATAATGATAGATTTTAACCCCATTGAATGTTGGCTTATGTTCCAACGCTTTGAGGATAGCGGCGGCCAGGTCTAGGGCATAGGTGGGGCTTCCCGTTTGATCGGCCACTACCTTGATTTCATCCTTTTTTTGCAATAAGGAAAAAATGGTTTTTACAAAGTTTTTGCCATAGGGGCTGAATAACCACGAAGTACGAATGATCCATCCATCGATCCCAGCCGATTGCATTACGGCCTCTCCTGCGGCTTTGGTCTTGCCGTAAACCCCCAAAGGGCTGAGGGGATCGTCCTCCCCATAGGGAGTTTGAGCGGAACCGTCAAAGACATAGTCGGTAGAAAAATGGATGAGCTTAAACCCAAAACTTTTGGACAATTGACAAAGGGAATCGATGGCGCCTGTATTGATTTGTTCTGCCGCTTCGGGCTGGTCCTCAGCCAGATCCACCGCGGTGTAGGCCGCACAGTTGATTACTATATTTATAGATGTTGATTTGAAATAATGCACCAATTGATCTCGATCCAAAAGATTGAATTCTGGGAGGTCTTCAAAAAAGATTTTAAAATTGGGGAAATACGGAGCCCAATATTGGAAGGACTGCCCCAATTGGCCATTGGCACCGATGACTAAAATCTTAGTCATAAAGCGCTGTATTATCCTCAAAGCATTGAGCGGCTTCAAAAGCAGGGTGCTCACAATCTTTGGAGGAAAGGATTTGCTTTTCCACAGGTATTTGCCAGTCGATGTTCAACTGTGGATCATCGAAGGCGATGCTGGCCTCAGCAGCTTTGTTGTAATGGCTGTCCACTTTGTAAGCCAAAAGTGCAGTTTCGCTCAAACAGGCATAGCCATGTGCAAAACCACGGGGAATAAAAAGCTGTTTTTGGTTTTCACTGCTCAGTTCGACGGCCATGTGTTTTCCAAAGTGGGGAGAGCCTTTACGAATGTCCACCACCACATCTAAAACATTCCCCTGAGTTACGGAAACCAATTTGGATTGGGCCTGGGGGGGCATTTGGTAATGCAAGCCTCTGATGACTCCATAGGAGGATTGGGCTAGATTATCCTGACAGAAGTCAAGGGCATGACCTACTACATCCTCCAACAAATCTTTTCGAAAGCTCTCCATAAACCAGCCTCTTTCGTCCTCCAATTTTTTGGGCTGGATCATTAATACTTCGGGAAGCGCACAAGGGGTGATGATCATCTGATGATTATTTTTGATAGCGATCCAAGAGGTATTGACCGTATTCGGTTTGGGATAAGCCTTGTGCCAGTGTGAGAAGTTGGTCGCGGGTGATCCATCCCTTTTGAAAAGCGATTTCTTCCAAACAAGCGACTTTAAGGCCTTGTCGTTTTTCGACGGTATGAATGAATTGCCCAGCCTCAATTAGAGATTCGTGGGTGCCGGTATCCAACCAGGCAAAACCCCTGCCCAATAGTTTTACTTGCAGTTTTCCGCTTTCGAGAAAGGCTTGGTTGATGGAGGTGATCTCCAATTCACCCCGAGCACTGGGTTTTACCTGCTTTGCGATTTCCACTACTTCGTTAGGATAAAAATATAATCCCACCACAGCTTTGTCGCTTTTGGGATGCTTTGGTTTTTCTTCAATGGATAGGGCTTTCCCAGTCTCGTCAAAATCAATAACGCCATAGCGCTGTGGGTCTTTGACGGTGTATCCGAAAACGGTAGCTTGATCGGATTGGCGCACCGCTTCTTCCATCAAATCATTCAGTCCCTCGCCATAGAATATATTGTCTCCCAATACCAAACAAACGGCATCTTCTCCGATAAATTCCTCCCCGATCAGAAAAGCTTCTGCCAGTCCGTTGGGGGCTTTTTGTTCGGCATATTGGATTTGTATCCCGAATTGACTGCCATCTTCAAGTAATCTTTGATAGCCAGGTAAATCCGTTGGGGTGCTGATGAGTAAAACCTCATTGATCCCCGCTGACATCAAAACTGAAAGGGGGTAATAGACCATGGGTTTGTCATAGACGGGAAGCAATTGTTTGGAAACCCCTTTGGTTACGGGATGAAGTCGGGTTCCAGAGCCACCAGCAAGAAGGATGCCTTTCATGCTTCTACTCCAGTTTTGAATTCAAATCCCTTGTAATCCCCTATAAATACTGGGTTTTTCTTGTTTTCTAACATAGAATAACGTATCTTATATAGTCTAAGGTATGCAAAAATAAGTCTTAGAAATTTATTAGAAAAAACGATAACATGATTTAACATATGTTAGATTTTTATAAAATAGAATTTGGGCTTTTGTCGGCTCAAAAAAGAAAGGTACGAATCTATATCTTTTTGCACCTTTCAAAGGGAAAAAAATTAAGCTGTCCACTACCTCTTTTTATCAATCCCAGTTTTTGGCAAGATAAAAATCAGCGGGTTAGTCCGCGATATAAAGAGGCGGAAAAGATCAATGAAAAACTTAAAATAGTTCGTTTTCAGATTCGTAAAGTAGAAGATTTAGAGCGGATTAGGGACAATAAATCGTTTAAATTAATTATTAAGCATATCTCTATTAATTATTTGTTAAACAATAATTTAAGAATTATAACTGCCATAGCTAATCAGATCAAAACTGCACCCTTTAGAAAGAACAGAAAAACAGGTTCAATTGGACTTCGCCTTAATACGATTAAGCGCTATAGTTATCTATTAAAGCTTGTAAAAGAGTATGAGGTAGAAAAAGACACTTTACTTTTTATAGATCATTTTAAAATTCAGGACATCAATGTTTTTTCTTCTTACCTACTTCATGAAAAATCTTATGGAGTTGGAACTGTGGGCAAACAATTGGGACTTTTAAAAACAGTTTTAATTCGGGCAAAGCGCGACGGCTATCCTGTAAGTTCAAATTATCAGTTTATCGATTCTTTTGGTCTGGACAAACAAAAACGAGTTCTTCAAACCCTTGATTTAGATGAGATTGAACTTATTAAAAAAGCAAATCTATCTTCGCATCTTAAAAACTCTTGGAAGTGGATGCTTATCGGGCTTTACACCGGTCAAAGGGTAGCGGATCTACTGTCTTTAAAACCAGATCAGCTTCGAAAGGGACAAAATGATATTCTATATATTGATTTTGTACAACAAAAAACGGGCCGGGCTGTCACTGTAGGGATTTTAGATCCTTTAATTAAAGAGATTCTACTTGAGCAGTTTCCGAGTTATAGTTATTCGCAGCTATTTAATATCCATATTAAACAGATCTGTAAGATCGCTGGTATTACCAAAAGGGTAACGGGCTATAAGATGCATGCAAATCCAAGAAGAAAATTAAAAGGAGTTTTTAAAAAATATGAACTTATCACAGCGCATGATCTTCGAAGGAGTTTTGCGACCAATTATTATTCAAAAGTAGAGACTCCCATTCTTATGAGAATTACAGGGCACAAAAAGGAATCCACTTTTTTAGAGTATATCGGAGAAAACTTTAATCAAGATCATTATGCTGATTTATTTATTCAACAAATCAGCTCTTAACAACAATTAAACATCTTCTACAAACAGCGGCAAGTCTTCATACCCAGGAAGAGGCTCAGGTGGACGTGTTCCATATTTAGGCGCTGTGTAGGAAAGTAACATTTGTGTGAGTTTAATTCGCTCAGAGTTAGTAAGCTCATCAAGATGACCTAGAAGGTAATCT